>Ga0315906_10001464_pt1 | contig 34993 bp, 28 predicted proteins | sample LakEriMetagenome_4_FD_203526 | JGI IMG/M metagenome (GOLD analysis project Ga0315906, IMG submission 203526) | Freshwater fungal communities from buoy surface, Lake Erie, Ohio, United States - Buoy 2 MA122 | ecosystem: Environmental > Aquatic > Freshwater > Lake > Lake biofilm | place: USA... | reverse complement strand
AACTGCAGCAGCGTGGCATCGATGTCTTCGACCTGCTCCGGCGTCAGCTCCAAGCGGTAGGCCGACACGTTGTCGGTCAGCAGGCGTCCGCTACGGTCATATATCAGCCCGCGTGCGGGCATGGTCGGTTTGAGCCGGACGCGGTTGCTGTCGGCCTGCTCCCGGTATTCGTCGAAACGCAGGACCTGCAGATTGAAATAACCGAACAGCAGACCCACCATGGCCGCAGTGACGAACAGCATGGCCACGAAGGCCCGCTGCCGGAACAATTCGGCCTCGAAATAGGTGTTCTTGATCGTGGACGCCATGCTCAACGGCCGCGATTCTGCAGACGCAGATTATCCAGCAGCATGTAAAGCCAGGGCCAGATCAGGAATGCCAGTACCGGCGAACCCCAGACTTCCGCCTGCACCATTGGAAGGCCCTGCGACAGATGCATCAGCCAAAGCACGGCCAGATCGACGTAAAGCATTAGCATCAGGAACCCGGATTGCTGCCAGACCGGATAAAAGCGGAACCGGCTGCGCATCAGATGCAGCAGGCCGGCAATCAGAACAAGCCGCAACGCATGTTCGCCGAGCACGGAAAAGCTGGCGAGATCCAACACCAGGCCGATCAGGAATACGTGGCCCAGCCCCATTCTCTGGGGAGTTTCAAGGACCCAATAGGCCACCACCAGCGCAAGAAGGAAAGGGCGGAGCGCGGAAAGCCAGTCGGGAAACGGCAGCACCATGAACAGGAAGGCCGCGGCCATGCTCAGCCAGCGCAGTACGGGCGTATCGCGCCGGATCATGGTTTGTTCTCCGTCACCGCTTGCGGCGCGGCAACCGGCGCGGGGGGTGCCGATACCGGCAGAACATCAAGTAGAAGCAGATGCCGTCCATAGCGGGGACGGGCGAACGGCTGCACCTGTGCACTGATGAAGGTCAATGCCGGATCCTGCCGGAACGCCTTGACCTGGCCAACCGGAATGCCAGGCGGAAAACGTCCGCCGACGCCGGATGTCAGCAGGATGTCGCCGGCCCTAACATCATCGCTGGGCGTCAGGTTAGCGAGTGACAGACGGCTGTCGCTGCCCTGACCGAACAGCACGCCGCGGAAACCGGAACGCGCGACCATGACCGGTACCGCATGGTCGGCATCGGTGATTCCGATGACGACCGCGCTTGTCGGATAGACCTCGGCGACCTGGCCGATCAGTCCGTTGGCATCGATCAGCACCTGGCCGGTCCGGACGTTCTGGCGCGCACCCTCACTGATCACGAATCGTTTCTGCGAAGTCTCCGGATTGATGTTGAGCAACTCGACCACGCGCGCCGTCGGCGCCAGCCGCTGCTGCCCCTTGAGCAGTTTGCGCAATTGCGCATTTTCCGACTGGACCGCCAGCATCTGCTGCAACGCGAGATCGGTTTTCAGTTTTTCCTTCTCGAGCACTTTGATGCGTTGACGCAGGCCATCATTGGTGCTCAATGCCGCGACGCCGCCCTGCCAGAGTGCCTGCGGGCGCGATGCCAGCCACCAGACCGGCGACGCCAATGCGCTGGACCGGCTGCGGATTTCGCCACCGATCGAGAAACGCGAATCGATCACCATGAGACATAAAGCCGCGATGGCATAAAAAAGAATCGGCAGCCAGGCACCAAGGCCGCTGCCGATCCGGAGCGAAATGCGATTATCCGATGCCACGGATCATTCGCGGGTCGAGAATTCGCCGCCGCCGTGCATGTCAATCAGATCCAGTGCCTTACCGCCGCCACGGGCGACGCAGGTCAGCGGATCGTCGGCGACATGGACGTGCAGACCGGTCTTGTCTGAAATCAGTTTGTCGAAATCGGTCAGCAGTGCGCCGCCGCCGGTCAGCACGATGCCGCGCTCGGTCATGTCGGAGCAGAGCTCAGGAGGCGTCTGTTCCAGCGCCAGCTTGATGGAGCTGACGATGCCCGACAGCGGCTCGCGCAATGCTTCCAGGACATCATTCGAATTGAGCACGATCTCACGTGGTACGCCTTCAGCCAGATTGCGGCCGGAGATGCGCATCTCCTTGACGTCCTGCTGCGGGAAAGCGCAACCGATTTCAAGTTTGATTTTTTCCGCAGTGGCATCACCGATCAGCGTACCGCGGGTCCGGCGCACATGGTTGATGATGGCTTCGTCGAAACGGTCGCCGCCGATTTTGACCGACTGCGAATAGACGATACCGTTGAGCGAAATCACCGCGATCTCGGTGGTGCCGCCGCCGATGTCAATGACCATCGAACCGCGCGCTTCGGCGACCGGAATGCCGGCGCCGATGGCCGCCGCCATCGGTTCTTCGATGATGAACACATCGCGTGCACCGGCTTCAAGCGCCGACTCCTTGATGGCGCGACGTTCGACCTGCGTCGAACCGCAGGGCACGCATATCAGTACACGCGGACTCGGGCGCAGGAAGCGCGAGGTGTGCACTTTGCGGATGAAGTGCTTGAGCATTTCCTCGGTATAGGTGAAATCGGCGATGACGCCATCTTTCATCGGACGCACGACCGTGAGGTTGCCCGGCGTACGGCCCAGCATCTGCTTGGCATCGGCACCGACGGCGGCGACGGTATGCGAATGGTGGCTGTTGCGTCCGGTACGGATGGCGACCACCGAAGGTTCATTCAGCACGATGCCCTGACCGCGCACATAGATGAGGGTATTGGCCGTTCCAAGGTCGATGGACAGGTCGTTCGAAAAGAGACCGCGGAGCTTTTTAAACATCGTGGAAAGCCTTATGAAATGGGGATTGACGCGAGTCAATAGGATACCGTTTCCGGCCAGCCGGAACAAGCGCTCCCTGTTTCATGTTTCCTTGAAATTCAGACAGATGCCGGCCAATCGGGTAAAATGACGGACCTTATGGATTTCAGGGATTTACGATGTCTCGTGCGCTAATCTGCGGTTCCCTGGCCTTTGACACCATCATGGTGTTCCAGGACCAGTTCAAGAACCACATCCTGCCCGACAAGGTGCATATCCTCAATGTCTCGTTTTTCGTGCCGCGCATGCGCCGCGAGTTCGGCGGCTGCGCCGGCAATATCGCCTACAACCTGAACCTGCTGGGCGGCAAGCCGGTCCCGATGGCGACGGTCGGCCAGGATTTCGAGACTTACCGCGAGCATTTCGAGCATTGCGGCATCCCGCTGACCCATGTCAAGGTGGTGCCCGACCTGTACACCGCCCAGGCCTTCATCACCACCGATCTCGACGACAACCAGATCACCGCCTTCCACCCCGGTGCGATGATGCGCTCCTTCGAGAACCATGTGAAGGATGTGCCCGATGTCGGGTTCGGCATCGTCGGGCCGGATAGCTACGAGGCTATGCTGCAGAACTGCCGGGAATTCAGCGAATCCGGCATTCCGTTCATCTTCGATCCGGGCCAGGCCATGCCGCTGTTCAATGGCGACGAGCTGAAACAGATGATCGAGCAGGCGACCTACGTCACCGTGAATGATTACGAATCACTGCTGATGAGCGACAAGACCGGGCTGAGCACGGCCGAAATCAGCAGCCGCGTGCAGGGCTACATCATCACACGCGGTGATAAGGGTTCCGAAATCCATACCGCATCAGGCATGCTGCAGATCCCCGCCGCCAACGCCATCCGGGTGGTCGATCCGACCGGCTGCGGCGATGCCTACCGCGCCGGCCTGATTTTTGGGTTGATGAAGGGCATGGACATGGCCACTGCCGGACGTATCGCCTCGCTGATGGGTGCGCTCAAAATCGAGCATCTCGGCCCGCAGAACCAGCGCTTCAGCTATGCCCAGTTCGCCATGCAGTTCAAACAGCAGTTCGGCTACGCGCTCGACTGATTTAGGCGGTTTCCAGCCAAAGAAAAACCCCCGGCATGCCGGGGGTTTTCCGTTTCAGCCTGAAACGATCAGAATTCCTGCGAGAAACGCAGACCGATGGTGCGTGGCTGGGCGGCCACGGTGTACACCTGGCCATCCGGATATTCCGGAACAAGCCCGGAAGCACCGCAGACGGTGACAGCGCACATGGTGAACCGGTTGAACTCGGCGCGTTCATCGAACAGGTTCTTGACGTACAGGTTCAGCGTCCAGCTGTCCTTGCGGATACCGGCTGAAAGATCGAACATCGTGTACGAAGGCATATCGCCCAGAATCTCACGCTCAAGAATGCGCAGATCACTGGTGCGGCGTCCTTCATACACCACCGAACCTTGGATGAAGGGCTCGTAACCGTTCCAGTCGAAGGTGTAACGCGCATTCAGGTTGCCTTTGAAATCCGCAGTCACCGGCAGACGCGTGCCCGTGGGCGCTTCCGGATCGGCACAGTCCGTCACCGGATTGCCGTCTTCGTCGGTGAAGCCGCAGTAGTTCTCGGTCAGCTTGGCATCGTAAAACGCCACTCCGGCACTGATCTGCAGATTGTAGGTCGCGGCGAAGTTGATATCCATTTCCAGTCCGTCAATACGCGCCTGGTTGGCGTTCTTAATCTCCGTCAAACCGTTCTGCCCGAGAATGGTGAATTGGAAGTCTTCCCATTCCTGACGGAACAATGCGCCGTTGAAGGTCAAGCGGTTGTCCATCCAGCTGGTTTTCCAACCGAATTCCCAGTTGGTCAGATAATCGGCCTGGTAAGGCGGCAGGGTGGCACGGCGGTTGATGCCGCCGGGGCGGTAACCTTCCGACCATGTGCCGTAAATCAGCTTGGTGTCATCCAGTTTGTAGGTGACGTTGAACTTACCGAGCGTACCATTTTCCTTGGTGGTTTTGCCCAGACTGCCATCCGGATCGACAATAAACTCGCAGGGTGCGCCGTTGAACTTCGGCCAATTGGCCGGGTTGGTGCTGCCCCAGACGAAAGCGCAGCCGGCTTCGCCATAACGCTGGTTGGGCGGGCGACTGCTCTGGCCCGCGAAGGCCCGCGAAAATCCAAAGAAGCCGCGCAGGCTGTTGTCGTTTTCAAAGTAGCGGAAGCCAGCGGTTGCGGTCAGCTTTTCGGTGAAATCAAAACTGAATTCGCCGAACACGGCCTGTTCGCTGTCGCGGCGGTCCTGCTTGGTCAGCCAGATGGTGTCTTCCCAGCCGGTCACTTCATAACCGTCATACCAGTCGGCGATCACGTAACGCTCCTGGATATCGCGGTACTGATCGATCTGGAAGTAACCACCGATGAAGCGGAAGCGCTCGTCCTGCGGCGAGGAAATACGCAGTTCGTGGCTGCGCTTGGTCTGGTGACCTTCGCTCAAGGTGATCTGTGAAGGATTGATGTAATCGCCGTTGTTGTCGTAGGCATAGGCGCCGTAACCGGAAACCACGTCATACCAGAAGCCGTAATCGTTGTAGTCGGATTCACCCTTGCCGTCACGGTCGAGCGTGGAGAACGCATAGACCAGATCGAAATTGCCGATCTTGCCGGTCACGGTCAGGGCGACCTGGGTGAACTTGTCCTCCAGCGACTCGGGATAGTAACGCGAGATCTGCAGATCGCCGACCACCGGATCGAACGCGAAGCTGCCGTTGGTGGTTTCCTTCTGGGTCATGATGCTGGGCATGATCGACCAGTTCTCGCCGAGATCGATTTTCAGCGCGGCACGGGCACCGGTGGTGTGCGAGTCGTTGTAGTCTTCTTCGACCAGATCGGCGTTGTTCATGGTGATGCCGGAGGTCGGGAAAGTACGCTCGTTATAGACGTTGTCGATCCAGCCGGCTTCTCTTTTGTCCCAACCGACCACGCGCAGCGCGGCGACATCCGACAAAGGAATATTGAGGAAGCCTTCCAGCACATGGCCGTCACCGCCGCCGCTGACGCTGTTCACTTCAAACGCATAGCCGGCGGCAAATGCGCTGGCATCTGGCTTGTTGGTGATGATCTTGATGGTACCGGACTGCGAGCTGGCGCCGTAAAGCGTGCCCTGCGGACCGGCCAGTGCTTCCACGCGTTCGATGTCGTAGATATGCGGTTCGATGGAGCCGCCGACGCCGGTGACCGGCTGTTCATCAAGATAGATGCCGACCGAGGGGGAAGGGCCGGAATGGTTGCCGTCGCCGCCGCTGACAACGCCGCGGATGTACGGATCGGAACCGCCGCCTTCGCCCTGCGTATAGGACAGGCTGGGCAGCAGTTTGGCGTAATCATCGAAATCATTGACGTTCATTTCGGTGAGCTTCTGCGTTCCCAGGACCTGGATGCTGATCGGCACTTCCTGCAGGTTTTCCGTACGCTTCTGCGCGGTCACGGTGACTGCATCAAGCACGGCCTTCTTGTCTTCGGTCGCTGCCTGGTCATCCGGGGCGGCTAAAGCCGCCGTGCTGAGCGCCATGTAGATCGCAGCCGTAAGTGGCAATCGCGATACCTTCAGCTTCGGCATGATATTTTTATGTGTTTTCATTTACTCTCCCTTTCGTTGGTGTTGTAAGGCTATTTTCTGGAAAACCGGAACTTCCGGGTACTGCTCGAGGACGGGGCCCAATGCATCCTTCAAGGGGCCCAGCCAGGTTTCGAAATGGCGCCAGTGATCGACGCCCTCCTTGTAAATCGGTTGCCTGACCTGTTCGGAACTTGCCGTTCTTACCGGACGGTCGTTTTCGAAGAACCTGAGGCATCCTTCTTCAAACGGCAGCCCGCAGTAGGCGAGGATGCGCCGGACTTCGCTTTCGGTATCCTGCACCATGTTTTCGTAATGCACCCGGCAGATCCTGCCCGGCAGCACGGCATCGAAATGCGCCATCAGTTCGACATAGTCGCGGTAATAGCGCCCGATGTCGTCCAGGCTGTAGCTGAAGTTCTGGCCGCGGGCGAAGTGCTGCTTGAAGTTGGAGAAACAGCAGGCCAGCGGATGCCGGCGCGCATCGATGATCTTGGCATTGGGAAGCATGAGCTGGATCAATGCGACATGCGCATAGTTGTTCGGCATCTTGTCGATGAAAAACGGCGCATCGGTCCGGCGCTGGATTCGGGTGTTATCCAGATAACGTCTGGCGTAGGCATCGGACTGCTCAGCGCTCATGGCGCCCAGCATCGGGTAATAGGTGCTGGAAGCGGCATCGCTCTGGCGCCGGTACAGATCCTTGGTTACCGAAATGACGTCCGGCAATTCCATAGTTCCCTCGACCTGCGAATGGCTGGACAGAATCTGTTCCAAAAGTGTCGAGCCCGCCCGCGGCATGCCGAGAATGAAGATAGGATCGGCATCGGCGACGCCGTAATGCGAACGCTTACGGAAGAACTCGGCATCGAACAGCCTCTGGTTCTGCCGAAGTTTGAGGGTATTGCGGTCGGCATTGTACTGGATGAGGCTTTTCCGGCGGCGGTTGCCCTCGTCGTAGTGCCGGAATGACGGTTCAAATTCACGCCGGTCTTCCAAGGCCTTGCCGAGTGCGAAATTGAAATGGAAACGGTCCTCTTCCCCAAGATCGGCACGTTCGATCTGGGCCTCCATCGCGGCGACATCGTCATCGATGAAACGGAAAGTCTTCAGGTTGGCGAGACTCCAGTAAGCTTCGCCGTAATGCGGCTCGATGGCGATGCTGCGGCGGTAGGCGGCAACGGCGGCATCGGTGCGGCCGGCGGTCTTCAGGGTATGGCCGTAACTGTGCCAGATCCGCGAATAGCCCGGGTGCTCGGCAAGCACCTCCTCATAAAGCGCGATGGCGGCATCGAAATCTCCGATCTTGCCCAAGGCCACGGCCTTGAGATTGCGGTAACTCATGTTGCGCGGCTCGCCCCGCAGCAGGATTTCGGTCTGCTCGAGCACTTTCGCGAAACGGTTGTTGCGGTTGAGGATGTACGCGTAGTTCTGGCGGGCGAAATTGAACCCCGGGGAAAGCTCAAGACAGCGTTCGAGCAACAGCTCCGCATCCTGGTCACGGCCGAGGCGGGCCGCTACCTCTGCCAGCATCCGGATCGCCGCGACATCGGTGGGATTTTCCTGCAGATAATCTTTCAACGCCCTTTCGGCGACAGGAATATCGTTTTCGCTCATGGCGGCAGCGGCAGCCAACAGCCTCGGGTTGCCATCGGAATGGCGCAGCTGCATGGCATAGGCCGCATCGGCGGCAACGGCATCGCCGTTGGCGGAATGGATATCGGCGATAGCCAGCCAGGCTTTCGGCGAGTCGGCTTTGAGTGCGACCGACTCACGCAGTGCGGCCAATGCTTTGTCACCCATGCCCATGCGACGGTACAACTGCCCGAGCTCGAGATGCACGGCGAACCATTGCGGGCGGAGCGTGCGAAGACGCAGGAGCACCTTCTCGGCCGGCGCAAGATGTCCCTGCTTTGCCTTGGCCAGGGCATTGAGCAGAAGTGCGTTCGGTTGTTCCGGCAATACCTTCAGGATTTCATCGGTCTGCGCTTCAGCCAAACGCGGCTGCTCCGCCAACAGCTTGGCAGCTTGTGACAGGGCGGCTTCCAATCCAGACGATGGGTCCGGGACGGCTGACATCATGAGCCTTAATCAAGGTTAAACATTGGTTAAAAATAGCATATTTGGGGGCAACAAGCACTTTCGCGGAATGGCTTCGAGGGTAGGCGCCCCCTTCAGAACACTTGACTACAAGGGAGGAAACAGGGAATTCTGTGCTTGTTACCCTTGGAATAGAAGCCATGCGCAATCCACTCCTTATCGGCTTCATACTCAACCTTGTGCTCTCGGCCAGCGGCTGTGCCAAGCTCGCCGAAGCGCCCTCGGTGGAACTGAAAGGCAAACGCTACACGGTCGAACTGGCCGACACGCCGGAGCTGCGGGAACGCGGCCTGATGTTCCGTAGGGACATGCCCGCCGACGCCGGCATGCTGTTCATCCATGACAACGAAGAACCCTTGGCGTACTGGATGAAAAACACCTATATCCCACTCGACATCCTGTATTTCGACAGCAAGCTCAGGCTGATTTCGGCACAGCTCGGGGTTCCGCCCTGCGGAGACCAGCCGCGCTGCCCGACTTTTGCAAGCGCGGGCCCCGCCCAGTACGTTCTTGAGCTGAATGCCGGCCAAGCGGCCGCACTCGACCTGAAACCCGGTGATACGCTACGACTGACGGGCGTGAAGCCGGTCCAGTAGCATCCAAGGGGGCGCGGATGACCGCAGTAGCAGAATTACCGGAATGGGGTCGGCTGGCGGCCATGGCGGATTCCGACTTGCCCTTGCTGGAAACCGCACTGCTGATCGCCCGTGATGAATATCCGGAACTCGAGACCGCCGATTACCTGTCCATGGTGGATTCCTATGGCCGGCGACTGAATGCCTCACTGAGCGATGGACTCGATATCCCCTCAAAATTGACCGCTATCAACCATTTTCTATACAAGGAACTGGGATTCTCCGGCAATGCCCGGAACTACGAGGACCCCCGTAACAGCTACCTGAACCAGGTCTTCGACCGTCGCCTGGGCATACCGATTTCTTTGGCCGTGATTCATATCGCCGTGATGCACCGTGTCGGACTGCCGCTGGAAGGCATTTCCTTTCCGGGGCATTTTCTGGTTCGGCTTCCGGTTGATGACGGTATTCTGGTGCTGGACCCGTTCAATCAGGGCCGTCCGGTCAGCATTGAAGAGTTGCGGGAGCGGGTCACCCCACATCTGGACGGACAGCCGCCCAGTGATTCGCAGCTGTTCCAGATTCTGGCACCCGCCAGCGCCCGCACGATATTGATGCGGATGCTGCGCAATCTCCAGACGATTTACCTGCATCAGGGCGATCACGAACGGGTGGCGCGCAGTGCCGACCGCATTCTCAAGCTTTCACCCGACCTTCCCGATGCGTTGCGCGATCGGGGCCTGGCTTATGCGGAAATCGGCTACCGCAAAGGCGCAGATGCGGATTTCATGCGCTACCTGCAGTTGCGTCCGGAAGCGGATGACGCCGACACCATCCGCGGGCTCCTGATCGAGGGCGCGTCCGTGCAGAAGCGTCTGAATTAAGCAATCACCATTTCGAAATCAGCCTTGCCGACACCGCAGTCCGGGCAGCACCAGTCTTCCGGCACGTCTTCCCATCGCGTACCGGGCGCGATGCCTTCATCCGGCCAGCCTTCGGCCTCATGGTATTCAAATCCGCACACGATGCAGATCCAGCTGCGAAATTCCGCGTTGTCCGACATAAAAGCACCTAGAATGGAGTTCTGCCTCCATTATATTTCAGCCTGATGCCTTCCCGCTTGGAAAACCGCCGTGGCGTTTACCTGATCACGCCGGACTTGGACGACACCCGCCGCCTGCTTGCCCTCTGCGAGGACCTGCTGACACAGCCCGTGGCCCTGTTCCAGTACCGGAACAAAAGCGCCTCGGCCAGTCTGAAGCACAGACAGGCGAGCGCCCTGCTGGAGTCCTGCCGGAAAGCCGGGGTGCCACTGCTGATCAATGACGACTGGCGGCTGGCCGCGGATCTCGGTGCCGATGGCGTGCATCTGGGCAGGCTCGATGACGAGCCGGCAGCAGTGCGCGACGCCTTGGGAAGCCAGGCACTGATCGGTGTGTCCTGCTACAACGAGTTGGCCAGGGCGCGTGATGCGGCCGCGCTGGACGTCGATTACCTGGCCTTCGGTGCGGTTTTTCCGTCACCGACCAAGCCGATGGCCGCACCGGCCCCGCTGCATCTTTTCACCGAAGCACGGACACTGGGCAAGGCAACGGTCGCCATCGGCGGTATTACACCGGATAATAGTGCGCAACTGCGCGATGCCGGTGCCGATTTCATTGCGGTGATTTCCGGTGTCTTCGATGCCCCGGATCCGTCCGCGGCGCTCGCCGCCTACAACCATTCCTTCAGTAAGGTCATCCCATGAACCACGATCAAAGCCACACCCTGTTCCAGCAAGCCCGTCAGTTGATGCCCGGCGGCGTCAACTCGCCGGTGCGTGCCTTCAAATCGGTCGGTGGCGAACCGTTCTTCGCCAAGCGCGCCGAAGGCGCCTATCTGATCGATGTCGACGGCAACCGTTACATCGACTACATCGGCTCCTGGGGCCCGATGATTGCCGGCCATGCCCATCCCGCCGTCATCGCCGCCGTGGACAAAGTGATGCGCGACGGCCTGAGCTTCGGCGTGCCGAATGCGTTGGAAGTGACCATGGCACAGGCCATCACCCGCCTGGTGCCCAGCTGTGAAATGGTACGCATGGTCAATTCCGGCACCGAAGCGACACTGTCAGCCATCCGGCTGGCGCGGGGCGCCACCGGCCGCAACCGCATCGTGAAATTCGAGGGCTGCTACCACGGTCATGGCGATTCCTTTCTGGTGAAAGCCGGTTCGGGCATGCTGACGCTCGGGGTGCCGAATTCACCGGGCGTACCGAAATCCCTGGCCGATCTGACATTGACCCTGAGCTACAACGATATCGAAGGCGCGACGCGCCTGTTCGCCGAACTCGGCGAGGACATCGCCGGCGTCATCGTCGAGCCGATCGTGGGTAACGCCAATTGCATCCTGCCGGCCGAGGGCTACCTGCAGCACCTGCGCGACCTCTGTACGCAGTATGGCAGCCTGCTGATTTTCGATGAAGTGATGACCGGATTCCGGGTCGCGCTCGGCGGCGCACAGGCGTTATACGGCATTACCCCGGACCTCACCACCTTCGGCAAGATCATCGGTGGCGGTATGCCGGTCGGTGCCTACGGCGGCCGCCGCGACCTGCTCAGCCAAATCGCACCGAGCGGTCCGATCTACCAGGCCGGCACGCTCAGCGGCAACCCGGTGGCCATGGCCGCCGGTCTGGCCACGCTGGAGCTGATTCAGGTCCCGGGTTTCTATGAAAACCTTTCGGCGCGGACGCAGCAATTGCGCGACGGCCTTCAGAATGCCGCAGATGAGGCCGGCATTGCGTTCACCACCACCGGTGTCTGCGCCATGTTCGGACTGTATTTCTGCGAAGGACCGATCAACGGCTATGCCGATGCCATGCGTTCCGACAGCAGCCGTTTCAACCGTTTCTTCCATGGCATGTTGGAACGGGGGGTGTATTTCGCACCATCGGCGTTCGAAGCGGGCTTCCTGTCGGCCAAGCATGGCGATGCCGAAATAGAACAGACTTTGTCCGCAGCACGCGCCGTTTTCACCGAAATCGCCGCCGCCTGATGCCGCCGAAACTGCTGCTGCTCGATCTCGACGAGGTATTGGCGGACTATAGCCACGAACGCCGCTGCCGCGCTTTGGCTGAAACCGCCGGCGTAGATGCAAAAATGATTGAGCGCGCCGTGTTCGACAGCGGCCTGGAGAATTGTTCCGATCGCGGAGATTTCGGGCTCGATGATTACATGGACCGTCTGCGCAGTGAATGGGGCCTGGATATTCCTAGCGCGGATTTCATCGCCGCACGGCGCGCAGGAACGCGCGTGCGCCAACCCCTGCTTGATATCTGCGAAAGCCTGGCGGGACAGGTGCAATTCGGTATCTTCAGCAACAACGGGCATTGGCTGGCCCAACATGCCGAACGCATCGTACCTGAACTGATGCCGATGTTCCGCACGCGCTTCATCTGTTCAGGTAGCCTGGGACTATGCAAGCCCGACCCGGAAGCCTTTCTGCTATGCCTGCAACGCCTCGGGTTTTCGCCGGCTTCGACCCTGTTCGTGGATGATAAGGCGGTCAATGTGGACGGCGCCCGGCAGGCCGGACTGGACGCCTTCCTCTATCGGGACGACAATCACTTCCAACAGGAACTGGCCGAACGCGGCCTGAGCACCGGAGAACCCCATGCGCTTTGAAACCCTTGCCATCCATGCCGGTGCCGAAGCCGATGCCGAAACCGGTGCGGTCGCCCCGCCGCTGCACATGAGCACGACCTTTCAGCATGGCCCCGCCGGCGAACGCCGGGCCGGTTATGAATACCAGCGCGAGGCCAATCCAACCCAGGACCGCCTGGAAACCTGTCTGGCGGCACTGGAAGGTGGCGAGCGTGCGCTCGTCTATGCCTCGGGCATGGCGGCCATGCAGGGTTACCTCGAATGTCTGGCCAACGGCTCGCATGTGCTAATTCCCAACGACTGTTACACGGGCCTGCGTGCGCTCTTCCACGAATTCCTGCCCCATCGCGGAATCACCGCCACCGCCGTGGACATGTCGGATCTGCTGGAAGTCCGGGCGGCGCTACGCCCGGAGACTGCCCTAATCTGGGCTGAAACGCCGTCCAATCCGTTGCTGGCGGTGGCCGACATTGCAGCGCTGGCGGAAATCGCCAAGGCGCATGGCGCCCGCTTAGTCTGCGACAACACTTTCGCCACCCCGGCGCTGCAGCAGCCGTTGGCACTCGGTGCCGATGCGGTGATGCATTCCACCACCAAATACTTCGGCGGCCACAGCGACGTCATGGGCGGTGCGCTGGTATTTGCACAGGCCGATTCGGTTTACGAACAGGCCGCGCATCGGCGTCATATCACCGGTAGCATTGCTTCGCCTTTCAATAGCTGGCTGATCCTGCGCGGAGCACGTTCGCTGCCGGCGCGCATGGCCTGGCATTGTCGCAATGCGCAGTTGATTGCTGAATTTCTGAGCTCGCATCCGGCCATTGAATCCGTCAACTATCCGGGCCTTCCGACGCACCCGGGCCATGCCATCGCCAGAAAGCAAATGCGGGATTTCGGCGGCATGCTCTCCATTCAGTTCACTGGTGGCCGGGAAGCCGCATTGCGCTTTGCATCACGGGTCAAGGTTTTCACCAATGCCACCTCCCTCGGTGGCGTGGAGTCGCTGATCGAGCACCGGGCCTCGACCGAAGGCGCGAATCCGGTTTCACCGCAGAACTTGATTCGGATGTCGGTTGGACTTGAGCACCTGGACGATCTGATTGACGACCTGAAACAGGCCCTGCTCTGACCGATTACCAGCTGCCGGTATTGGGCATCGACAGCCACGGTTCCTGCGGCGGCAGATGGCCTTCCTGCAGCAGCTCGATGGAAATCAGGTCCGGCGAGCGTACGAACGCCATATGCCCGTCGCGCGGCGGCCGGTTTATGGTGTAACCCATCGTCTGAAGGCGCGCGCAAACCGCGTAAAGATCATCGACCCGGAAAGCCATATGGCCGAAATTGCGGGAACTGCCGTAAGCGGGCTCCGGATCCCAGTTGTAGGTGAGTTCAATTTCGGCTGCCGGCGTTTCATCGGCTGATAGAAATACTAGCGTGAATCGTCCGGAGTTGTTTTCCATGCGCCGGACTTCCTTCAACCCCAGGCCCTCGCAGTAAAAACGCAGAGAAGCGTCCAAATCTCGGACACGGACCATGGTGTGCAGATATTTCATGGCGATTCCTTACAGAAAAAAATCGGGAAGCAGTGGCGTTCCCGGAGCCATGGCGTACTGCTCGAAATCCGTAACACCGTTATCGCGCAACAGATCTTCATCAATGTAGAACTGGCCTGTGGCGGCGCTGAACTTCTGCAGCAAAATAGCAATGGCCGCATCAGCAACGATTTCAGCGTTGCGGGCGGCATTGATATCCACACCGGGAATCATGTTGATGGCATCGGTTGCGATGACCGTCTTAGGCCATAAGGCATTGACGGCGACACACCCCTTGAATTCTTCGGCCAAGCCAAGGGTGACAAAGCTCATGCCCATTTTTGCCAGGGTGTAGCCGGTAAATGAACCCCACCATTTCGGATCGAGATTCGGAGGCGGCGCCAAGGTCAGAATATGTGGATTTTCGGACTTCAGCAGATACGGCAGCGCCTTTTGCGCACACAGAAACGTGCCGCGCGAATTCACCTGGCTCATCAAATCAAAACGTTTCATCGGTGTGTTCAGCACGCCCTGCAGCCAAATCGCGCTGGCATTATTGACCAAGACATCAATGCCGCCGAAATATTCGGCCGCCTGCGCCATAGCTGCTTCGACATTGGCCTCGTCGCGGATATCGCATTGGATGGCGAGCGCCTTGCCACCGGCTGCTTCCACCTCGGCGGCGGCAGTGAAGATGGTACCCGGAAGTTTCGGGTTGACCACGGCCGATTTGGCGGCGATAACCACATTGGCGCCAAGGCTACCGGCTTTACGGGCGATGGCCAGACCGATGCCGCGCGAGGCGCCGGTGATGAAAAGGGTTTTTCCCTGTAAGGACATGGTGCCTCCGGAGTGGCGGTTATTCAGGATTGCAGGGCTTTCAGACAGCGGCGTGGGGCGTCTTCGAAGCCGCCATTGGACATGAACACGACATGGTCACCGCTACGTGCCATCGCCGTGAGCGTTTCAATCAGGGCATCGACGCTGGCGGCTGTGCGGCCATCGCCTTTCAGTGCCGAGACGACGGCCTCAGCATCCCAAAGCAGTTCCGGGCGGTGCAGGAACACCACGGCATCGGCATCGGCCAGCGAGGGCGAAATGTGCGCTGAATGCGCACCGAGCCGCATCGAATTTGAACGCGGCTCCATGGCCACCACGATGCGTGCATTGCCCACTCTGGCGCGCAGGCCGGCCAGGGTGGTTGCGATGGCGGTCGGATGATGCGCGAAGTCGTCATAGACCGTGACTCCGGCAGCGACACCGATCACTTCCATGCGGCGTTTGACGCTGACGAAATCGGCCAACGCCGGGATGATATCCGCAACAGCGACGCCGACCGCATGACAGGCGGCTAAAGCTGCCAGCGCGTTCATCACATTGTGGCGACCGAGCAGGTTCCAGCGCACGGTACCGAGCGCGTGGCCGAGATGTTTCAGGATGAACTCGGATCCGTCGGCCCGGACCAGCTCGGCCCGCCATTCGGCCTCGGCATCGATGGCGAAGCGCTCGACCGGCGTCCAGCAGCCCATGGCCAGCACTTCGGCCAATGCGGCGTCCTCGCCGTTGACGATCAGCCGGCCTTCGCCCGGCACGATACGGATCAGATGATGGAACTGGCGCTGAATGGCGGCCAGATCCGGGAAAATATCGGCGTGGTCGAACTCCAGATTGTTGAGGATGGCCACGCGCGGGCCGTAGTGCACGAACTTGGAGCGTTTGTCGAAGAACGCGGTGTCGTATTCATCGGCTTCGACCACGAATTCCTTGCCGGACCCCAGACGCGCCGAGACACCGAAATTTTCCGGAACGCCGCCGACCAGAAAGCCCGGATCGCGCCCGGCCGCTTCCAGCAGAAAGGCGAGAATCGATGTGGTGGTAGTTTTGCCGTGGGTGCCGGCCACCGCCAGTGCATGCCGGCCGGGCAGCACATTCTCGGACAGCCATTGCGCGCCGGAGCGGTAGTTGATCTGCTGGTTGAGGACGTGCTCGACAGCAGGATTGCCGCGCGAGAGCGCATTGCCGATGACTACGCAATCAGTATCAGTGGCGATGTCGGCGGAAGCATAGCCCGAATACAGGCCGATACCGAGTTTTTCCAGTTGGGTCGACATCGGCGGATAGACATTGGCGTCACAACCCTGCACGCGGTGCCCGAGCTCGCGCGCCAAAGCGGCCACGCCGCCCATGAAGGTGCCGCAGATACCCAGGATATGCAGATTCATGACGGGGTTCAGCCGACTTCCGGCGTACCGGCCAAGGCCTCGGTGATGCGGGTGAACACCTCGTCGAGCGTGCCGACACCGTTCAGATGTGCGAGCTTACCGAGGCTGCGGTAGTAGTCGACCACCGGCGCGGTCTGGCTTTCATAGACACCCAAGCGCTTGCGCACCGATTCCGGACTGTCATCGGCGCGGCCTTCGGCCTTGGCGCGACCGGCCAGACGTTCAACCAACAGTTCGGTATCGACATCCAGTTGCACAGCGATATCGATCGGCTGACCGAGTTTTTTCAGGAGCGTAGCCAAGGCATTGGCCTGGGCCAGATTGCGGGGGTAGCCGTCAAGGATGAAGCCGTTGCCGGTGTCGGGTTTGAGCAGGCGCTCCTCAAGCATGCCGAGCACAACATCATCCGAGACCAGACCACCAGCCTCCATCACTTCCTTGGCTTGCAGCCCGAGCGGGGTTCCGGCAGCCACGGCCGCACGCAGCAGCTCGCCGGTGGAAATATGCGGAACATCCAGATATTCCTTCAACCGCGCCGCTTGGGTGCCTTTGCCCGAACCGGGGGCACCGAGAAGAACCAATCGCATAAAACCTCAGAAAGTCATTGAAATGATGGACGGGCGCCAATCGGAAAACCGGCTGCCAGGGCGAAAATTTGCCATAATGACACCCTAACCGTTGCCGTCTGTTTCGTCAATTTTAAAGGATGTTTATGTCGAAAGGCAGATTACTTTATGCCCAGTCCGGCGGAGTGACCGCCGTCATCAATGCCAGCGCCAGCGCAGTGTTGGCGCAGGCCCGCGCCCGCAAAATTCCGGTGTATGCCGGTAAGAACGGCATTCTGGGTATCCTGCGTGAACAGATGTTCGACACGGCTGGACTTACTTCCAGTGAAATCAAAGCGTTGGCAAACACCCCAGGCGGCGCTTTCGGCTCCTGCCGCTTCAAACTGAAATCCCTTCAGCAGGATGCCGGCCAGTATCAGCGCCTGTTGGACGTGTTCAAGGCACACGACATCCGTTACTTCCTCTACAACGGCGGCAACGATTCGGCCGATACCGCCCTGAAAATTTCGCAGTTGGCGCAGCAATCCGGCTATGCGTTGACCTGCGTGGCGGTACCGAAAACCGTCGATAATGATCTGGTCATCACCGACTGCTGTCCCGGCTTCGGTTCGGCCGCCCGCTACACCGCGGTATCGGTGCTGGAAGCAGCCATTGATGTGGAAGCCATGGCCGAAACCTCGACCAAAGTGTTCGTCTATGAAGTCATGGGTCGCCACGCGGGCTGGCTGGCTGCTGCTGCTGGCCTGGCTGGTGAGACCGCCAAAGAGGCCCCGCACATCATCCTGTTTCCGGAACGTGCCTTCGACAAAGCCGTGTTCCTGGCCAAGGTCAAGGACACCGTGGCCAAAGTCGGCTATTGCGTCGTGGTGGTTTCCGAGGGCGTGAAAACACCGGATGGCAAGTTTCTGGCACAGGCCGAGGGCAGCGTGGATGCCTTCGGTCATAGCCAGCTCGGCGGCGCAGCACCGATGCTGGCGGGCATAGTCAAGGATGCGCTCGGCATGAAAGTGCATTGGACCGTACCCGATTATCTGCAACGCTCGGCCCGCCATCTGGCTTCGCAGGTCGATCTCGACCAGGCCATGGCGGTCGGCAAAGCGGCAGTCGAGTTGGCGCTTTCGGGCAACAACGGTGTGATGCCGGCAATCATCCGCACTTCGGATATGCCCTACCGCTGGCACATCGATCCGGTGCCGCTGAGCCGGATTGCCAATGTCGAGAAGAAAATGCCGGATGCCTTCATCCGCAAGGATGGCTTCGGCATCACCGCCGCCTGCCGCCGCTACCTGTCACCGCTTATCCAAGGTCAGGCTGCCGTGCCGCTCGGCAAGAACGGTCTGCCCGTGCATTTCAAACCGAAACTGCCCTTGGTAAAGAAAAAGCTTAAGGCGTGGGTGAAATAGGTGGACCCCTAATCATTCAGCCCTAGTTAAGTTTCCCGGGCTCTGGCATACTCTTGGGGCGGCGGCAAAGACCGCCCGATCCTTCATGAATTAGGGAGTATGGAATGTTAGCGCAATATGGATTGGAACTGGCTTTGGCCTGCGCGGCCTTGGCCATCATTTACGGGCTGTACACCACCGGCTGGATCCTCAAGCAGGATGCCGGCAATGACAAAATGCAGGCGATTGCGGCCGCCGTGCAGGAAGGCGCCGGCGCCTATCTGCGCCGCCAGTACCGCACTATCGCCATCGTAGGCATCGTGTTGTTTGTAGTCATTGGCTTTGTGCCTGCGCTGGGCTGGCAGACCGCCATCGGCTTCGCCATCGGCGCCATACTGTCCGGCCTTGCCGGCTTCATCGGCATGTTCGTTTCCGTGCGCGCCAATGTGCGCACCGCTCAGGCCGCCACCCGCAGCCTGAATGATGCCCTCAATGTCAGCTTCAAGGGCGGCGCCATCACCGGCATGCTGGTGGTCGGTCTTGGCCTGTTGGGCGTCGCGGGTTATTTCATGCTGATCAAGTCCGGCGGCGAACAGACCGCCGAAACGGTCAAGGCCGCGATGCAGCCGATGATCGGCCTGGCCTTCGGCAGCTCGCTGATTTCCATCTTCGCCCGCCTAGGCGGCGGCATCTTCACCAAAGGTGCCGACGTCGGCGCCGATCTGGTGGGTAAAGTCGAAGCTGGAATTCCGGAAGATGACCCGCGCAATCCGGCCGTCATTGCCGACAACGTCGGTGACAACGTCGGCGACTGCGCCGGTATGGCCGCCGACCTGTTCGAAACCTATGCGGTCACCATCATCGCTGCCATGCTGATTGCCGGCATTTCCTTCGCCACCTACGGCTGGAACGGCGTGATGTATCCGCTGGTGCTGGGCGCGGTTTCCATCATCGCCTCAATCGTCGGCACCTTTTTCGTGAAGACCCGCGACGGCGGCAAGATTATGAACGCACTGTATCGTGGTCTGGGCGTCTCCGGCCTTTTGGCTGCCGTCGCGTTCTACTTCGTGACCGATTCCATGTTCAGCCTGGAACACTCCAACGGCATTTTTTGGTGCGCACTGATCGGACTGGCACTGACAGCTGCGCTGGTGGTGATTACCGAATACTACACCGCAACCGAATTTGCACCGGTGCAGGATGTGGCGAAAGCCTCCGAAACCGGGCACGGTACCAATGTCATCGCCGGTCTGGCGGTGTCGATGAAATCGACCGCCGCGCCGGTGCTGGCCGTGGCTGCTTCGATTTACGGCTGCTACCACCTCGCCGGCCTTTACGGCGTGGCCGTGGCCGCGACCGCTATGCTGTCGATGGCGGGTATGATCGTCGCGCTCGATGCCTACGGTCCGATTACCGATAACGCCGGCGGCATCGCTGAAATGTCGGGCATGGACAAGGAAATCCGCGTTACCACCGACGCCCTCGACGCCGTCGGCAACACCACCAAGGCGGTTACCAAAGGTTATGCCATCGGTTCGGCCGGTCTGGCCGCTCTGGTGCTGTTCGCCGATTACTCGCACAAGTTGGCCGAACGCGGCGAAGGCTTCGCACCGGTCAACTTCTCCATCGACAACCCGCAGGTGGTCATTGGTCTGCTGATCGGCGGCATGATTCCGTATCTGTTCGGTGCCATGGCCATGCAGGCCGTGGGCCGCGCCGCCGGCGCGGTGGTCGAGGAAGTCCGTCGCCAGTTCCGCGAAATCCCGGGCATCATGGAAGGAACGGGCAAACCGCAGTACGACAAAGCCGTCGATTTGCTGACCAAATCCGCCATCCGCGAAATGATCGTGCCCTCGCTGCTGCCGTTGCTGATTCCGGTCGTGGTCGGCATGACCCTCGGCGCCGATGCCCTCGGCGGCCTGCTGATGGGTACCATCGTGACCGGCCTGTTCGTGGCCATCTCGATGTGCACCGGCGGCGGCGCCTGGGATAACGCCAAGAAGTACATCGAAGAAGGCCATCACGGCGGCAAAGGTTCTGAAGCCCACAAAGCCGCGGTGACCGGCGACACCGTCGGCGATCCGTACAAGGACACCGCCGGCCCGGCCATCAACCCGCTGATCAAGATCATCAACATTGTTGCCCTGTTGCTGATTCCGTTCCTGGCCTGATCAGGCCCTATCCGTTTGATGAAAAACCCCGCCTCGGCGGGGTTTTTCATGAAGGGTTCACCCACTCCTGGTGACGCTACGCCATACTGTGCCGATGGAGTCCACGCCACCCGCACAATCCGCTCCCGCCCATGATGGCCCTCTGCATGCCGCATTAATCCATCTACTGGACGGCTATCGCGGAAGACATATCCATTTGAGCGACCTGCTGAATGCCATGGGCCCGCGTGGTTTCGGATTTGTTTACATCCTGTTTGGAATGTTGGCCGCCGCACTACCCACCGGCCTGTGTTCGGTGATGGCCGTCCCGATTCTGCTGTTCTCCGCACAACAGGCACTCGGCCGGCACCGGCCGACCATGCCGAAACGTTTCGATGGCAAGCAATTCTCGGCCGATACCGTTCAGGCCGGTATCCAAAGCAAAGAAAAATGGCTGTTGCGATTGGAGCGTTTCGCCAAACCGCGCTGGCACGTATTGACCGGATCTGCCGTGAACCGGATTGCCGCGGTCTCCTGTTTCATTCTGGCCTCGGTGATTTTGCTGCCTGGACCGTTCACCAACGTGCCGCCAGGGATTGCCATCGCCCTTTTCGGTTTCGCCATGGTCGAGCGCGACGGACTGCTGATGCTGATTTCATTTATCGCCGGCATCATCGGTTTCACCATCGGCTTGTCGGCGGTCATCGCAACCGTGCTGCTGATTGGACGCTGGATAGCGCAGAGCGGCACGCTGCCCGGTTGAATTCCACCGGCGATTCCGCAAAGCTGAATCCACGAAAAAGGCGCCCGAAGACGCTTTTTTAATTCAGTCGCCGGCGTTCAAGCGGCCGTGGCCATCTGATAGAGCTCGTCCTTCAGTTTCAGGCGCTGCTGTTTCAGTTCGTGCAGGGTTTCATCATTCAAGGGCTCAATTTTTTCCTCATCGCGGATGATGCGCTGATCGATGGCATCATGCTCGGCAAGCAGACGGACGAAATGATGGTTGCTGGCCTTAAGCGCATGGATTTTCTCGCTGAGCTCCGGAAATTCGACGGCAAGTGAATGGGAAAGCATGGATGATTGCATGAAAAGCTCCTTGTTGTAGGTACTGATGGACCCAGTCTAGCGCATATCCGCCCACGCCCCTTGATTGAAGTCAAACCGCCGCATTGCCGCCCGCCGCGGTTTTCCCGGAGTATGCCGCGCCGGCTCTGTTGAGTGATTATTCAGTCCGGCTAGGGTATGATGCACGCCTTGCAATTAAGGAGTAAGCCATGGGCCTGGATCTGGTACAGACCGGTAAAGACGTTCCGAACGAAGTAAACGTCATCATCGAAATCCCGAAAGACGCCGAACCGGTGAAATACGAGGTCGACAAGGCCACCGGCGCCATTTTCGTCGACCGTATCCTGTCGACGCCGATGCGCTACCCCTGCAATTACGGTTACATTCCGCACACCCTGTGCGGCGATGGCGATCCGGCAGATGTACTTGTCATTCTGCCGCTGCCGTTGGTCCCGGGCTCGGTTATCCGCTGCCGTCCGGTCGGTGTCCTGCGCATGAAGGACGAAGCTGGTTCCGACGAGAAGCTGGTGGCGGTGCCGATCGACAAGGTATTCGACGGCTACTCCCACATCAATGACATCGGCCAGGTGTCGCAGCACTGGCTCGACCGTATCGGCCATTTCTTCGAGCACTACAAGGACCTTGAAAAAGATAAATGGGTCAAGCTCGACGGCTGGGGCGGCGCCAAGGAAGCCAAACGCATCATTCTTGAATCGGTCACCCGCTTCGAGGATGCACCGGAAAAGCCGAATTTCTAAGCCTGAAAAAACCGCCGAAAAGCGGTTTTTTTAGGACAGGGCTTGCTAGAATCGGGCAGACAACTCGGCCAGCTGCCGAAACGGCAATTCCGACCACCGGGAGATTACAGTCATGGCCCGCCATTCCAAGTTCCGCGCCTGTCCGCTATGCGAAGCCATCTGCGGCCTCGAACTGCAGTACGAAGACGACCGCCTCACCGCCATCCGTGGCGACACGGCCGACCCATTCAGCCGCGGTCACATCTGCCCGAAGGGCAACGCCATCCTCGATCTGGAAAACGATCCCGACCGCCTGCGCCGACCAATGCGACGCGAGAACGGACAATGGCGTGAAATCGACTGGGACGAGGCCTTCGCCTTTGCGGGGGAACGTCTGGCCGCCATCCAGGCCGAACATGGCGCCGCCGCCATCGGCGTGTATCTGGGCAATCCGAATGTGCATCATTTCGGACACATCGCCTATCTGCCGTTTCTGTTGAAGCTGATCCGCAGCCCGAACATGTTCAGCGCATCCTCGGTCGACCAATGGCCGCACCAGCTGGTGAATGCCCAGATGTACGGTCATCAATTCCTGCTGCCGATTCCCGATATCGATCACACCGATTATTTCCTGATGCTCGGCGCCAATCCGATCGCTTCAAATGGCAGCCTGATGACGGTGCCCGATGTGCGCGCGCGCATCAAGGCGTTGACCGCACGCGGCAAACTGGTGGTCATCGACCCGCGCCGGACTGAAACCGCCGAGCTCGCCAGCGAACATCATTTCATCACTCCCGCCGGCGACGTCTATTTTCTGATTGCCTTCCTGCAGGCCCTGCAGCAGCAGGGACCGCCGCGTTTGAATGCCTACGCCGGAAAACTGCAGGGTTTTGAAGAAGCCATGACCGCCATTGGCGCATTCGCACAAGCCGACGTCAAAGCGCTTACCGGCATTCCGGCCGAATCCATTACGCGCATGGCCTCCGATTTCTACCAGGCAGAACGCGCCGTCGCCTATGGCCGCATGGGTGTCTCGGTACAGGCGCATGGCAGCCTGTGCCAATGGCTACTGCAACTGATCAATCTGTATACCGGCAATTTGGATAAGCCCGGCGGTGCACTGGTGAATGACGCGGCGCTTCCGATTACCGGACCCGGCACCTCGCCCGGCGCGCGCGGGCGATGGCACAGCCGCGTACGCAAACTGCCGGAATTCGCCGGCGAGCTGCCGGTATCGGCCCTGTGCGAGGAAATCAGCACGCCCGGCACGGGACAGATCCGCGCACTGATTACCAGCGCCGGCAATCCGGTGCTGTCCACGCCCGACGGCGTTGCTGTGGATGCAGCACTATCTGGACTGGAGTTCATGCTCAGCATCGATATCTACATCAATGAAAGCACGCGCCACGCCGATCTGATTCTGCCGCCGGCGTCCTTTCTGACCCAGGATCATTACGATTCGGTATTCAATGCCTTTGCCGTGCGCCGGGTGGCGCGTTTGAACCGGCCCGTGCAGGAACGCACATCGGAAGAGCGTGCCGACTGGGAAATCATCAACGGTCTCGGCGCCGCCTTCGCGGCTGCCAGCGGACGCGAATGGCGGACGTTGCCACCGCCGAAAGCACTCATCGCCGCCGGGCTGGCGCGGGGCAGTTCCGGCCTGGGCCTGGCGGAGCTGGAATCCGCCGAACACGGACTCGACCTCGGACCACTGCGGCCCGGCCTGCTGGCACGCCTTGAAACCGCAAGCGCCTGCATCGAAGCGGCGCCTCCGCTGTTCATGAAAGCACTGGCTGACTTGGCGGCAATGCCGATGCAGCAGCGGACCGAAGACGCCCTGTTGCTCATTGGCCGACGCGACATCCGCAGCAACAATTCCTGGATGCACAATGCGCCGCGGTTGGTGAAGGGGCCAACACGGCATGAGCTGTGGATGCATGCCGATGATCTGGATCGGCGCAAACTGAGCGATGGCCACACGGTGCGGGTACGCTCCCAGAACGGCAGCATCGCCGTTGCGGTCAAGGTCAGCGATGCCGTTCGTCCCGGCGTGGTGTGCCTGCCGCATGGCTTCGGTCACCAACGTGTCGGCCTTCAACTGCGCCGTGCCGAGGCTGTGACCGGCCCCAGCTACAACGACCTCACCGGCCGGACCGCTCTTGATGGCCCGTCCGGCAACGCCGCTCTGAATGGCGTCCCGGTCTGGGTGGAAGCCCTCTGACTAAAGTAGTTCCAGGGTCATAAACACCAAGCGAAATTGACTTTCTCTATGTGCCCAATACTTCATTAAAAAAACAAGCAAACACACGCCACTGCGATTTCGAGAAAAATATTCTTGTGGCCGCCATATTTTTCCGGTTTGACAGCCACTGCTGTTTCATTGTGGTTCGTTCAGAACCTGCCAGACCGCACGGCCAAGCGTTGCCAGAAACGGATAGCCGAGCGTTTCGTATTCATACTTATCGTCATTGAAGATACCATCAGCATTCACATACACATTCGCCGATAACAGACACTCGATGTCGGACAGGTCGGCACTAATGTATTCGACATCGGTCACGAAACCATAGGCATTACCGACTTTTCCAATCAGATGCAGGCCATCGGGTTTGCGTGCCCGGCGGTCGCCAAGCATGAAAAACCGTGCATAGCCATCGGGATATTCGGTTTCGGGATACGCCGGGTCTTTGCTTTCCCTGGGCAGCATCGCCATGATCCGCAGCAGTTCAGCACGCATGGCTTCCGGAATCGCCCAACGCTGATGCGCCGGCACCGACGCGGAATCGATCAGTGCTTTCAACATCTGCTGCGAGTCGGTAAGCGCGATGAAATTTGCCGCCGAAAAATCATGCGGGCCGGGTTCCAGAATGCCGTCATCGCGCAGAAATCCCGAGCCGGTACGAGCATCGGCAAATGGAAACCGGCGCACCCGGCCGACGCGTTCCGGAAATTCGGCATGGACGCGGCCGTTGCCGTCCTGCACCTGCCCTGCGCGGGTCCGGGTATTGTCGCGGACCGGCGCGCTCATGCGGCTGATTAGCCGGGCTGCCGGATACCCGAGCGCGGCAAAGCGGTCATGGATGGCGTCGACGCCGAGAAAATCATATAGCCGGTTAAACGGCGGGTTTTCACTCATGGTGAAGATGCGGGTCAGACTGCGGCGCAGGGATTCAAAATCTGGCTCGTCATCCGGCCACTCACCACCAATCGGCGGCTGGATGAATCCGATCTGTGCGCCCAAATCGAGCCCCATGGCCGCAATGCGTTCACAGGCCAGCAGAGCTATCGGCAACTTGGCCACGCTGCCGGTGCTGAACCAGCGCTCGGGCTGCAACTGCCAGCTGTGCTTTCGCCACCGCTTGGTGCGCCGCCGGAATTGGCAGAGGATCTGGATACGGTAGTCCGGCTTGCCGGGCATACTTGCGAAGGGCTCCGGCATGACGGCGAACACCCGTGTCCAGAACGGATCCTGCGCCTGAATCCGAGCCGTCGCCAAAGCCAAGGGCAGACCCGCGCTGAATTGCAGTAATGTGCGACGTTTCATGGACTTATCTTAACCCCAACGGCATGAATACGTTTGCATTTTCCTTGCTCCGCAGGGTCGTGGCTTCTACACTGGCTGTGGTTTCAATGACGCCGGCGTGGCGTTATTCCCACAATGATGAACTGCCCGCCTGCCAACCCATGAATGACACCGCATCCCCGCTGGATACCGACACCCGTGACACCCTGCAAAATGCGGTGTTGACCCGTTTCAATCAACTGCTCGCCCAGCAGGCAGGCGAACTGAACGCACGCACCGCGTTGCGCCTGGCCGCAGAAGCCTGCCGAGAAGCATTGGCGGAGCGCTGGGCCGAAACCCAGAAAGCCGATGCCATGCGCGGCAAGGACGCGCCATGCCGGCGCGTGCACTACCTTTCGATGGAATTCCTGATGGGCCGCGCGATGGGCAATGCCCTGGCGGCGCTCGGTCTGGAACCGAGCCTGCGCGCCTTGATGGCGGATCGTGGCATCGCCTGGAGCGATGTACTGGAAAGCGAGCCCGATGCCGCGCTCGGCAACGGCGGACTTGGTCGTCTGGCGGCCTGCTTTCTGGACGCCTTTGCCGAACTGGAATTGCCCTCGTTCGGCTACGGCCTGCGCTACCGCTTCGGCATGTTCAAACAGACCACCCCCGACGGCGTGCAGGTGGAGACCGCCGATGACTGGCTGCGTGATGGCGGATTGTGGGACATCGAACGCAGCAACATCGAATATTCCGTCGGTTTCGGCGGCCGTGTCGAATCCACCCGGGCCGGTGGCCGCGTGGAAAGCGACCGCAGCGGAGTCCGCCAGTGGGTTCCAGCCGAACGCATCCGGGCGCGGGCCTTTGACTTCATCGTTCCCGCGCATCACGGCAAGCGGGTATCCACACTGCGTCAATGGCAGGCGCTTCCCGAACAGGCTGTCGATTTCCAGGCCGTGGTACGCGGCGATTATGCCGCCGCCGCCAAGCCCGAATGGCAGGCCGATGCGCTGAACTGGGTACTGTATCCCGATGACAGCCACGCCGCCGGCCGCGAACTGCGTCTGCGCCAAGAAGCGTTTCTGGTCAGTGCCTCGCTGCAGGATCTGCTGCAGCGCCATCTGGCCGAATTCGGCACGCTCGACTCGCTCGGACGTCACAACGCCATCCATCTGAACGATACCCATCCGGCCCTGGCGCCGGCGGAACTGATGCGCCTGTTGGTCGACGAACATGGCATAAAATGGGACGAGGCCTGGCGCATCACCCGCGAAGCGGTGTCGTACACCAATCACACCCTGATGCCGGAAGCCCTGGAAACCTGGCCGGTGGCCCTGATGGAGGCACTACTGCCGCGCCATCTGGAAATCATCTACGACATCAACTACCGGTTTCTGGCCGATGTGCGCGCACGCTTCCCGGACGACGAGGAGCTGGCCAAACGTGTCTCCTTGATCGATGAAAGCGGCGTCCGCCATGTGCGTATGGCGGCGCTGGCGGTAGTCGCATCGCACCGGGTGAACGGCGTTGCGACCCTGCATTCGCAGTTGATGGTCGATACCATCTTCGCCGATTACGCCCGACTGTTTCCCGAGCGCTTCCACAACGTCACCAACGGCGTCACGCCACGGCGCTGGCTGCAGCAGGCCAATCCGGGGCTGTCCACGCTGCTCGATGCCCGTATCGGAATCGGTTGGCGACGCGATCTGGACGGATTGAAAGCCCTGCGTGCCCAGGCCGACGATCCGGTGCTCGGCCAAAGTCTGGGCCTGATCAAATTCGCCAACAAAGCGCGGCTGGCCGAACGCATCCTGTGCGATACCGGCATCCGCGTCGACAGCCGTTCGCTGTTCGATGTGCAGGTCAAGCGCATCCATGAATACAAACGCCAGTTGCTGAATCTGCTGCATGTGGTCGCCCGCTACCAGGCCATGCTCGCCGATCCGGGCGGCCCGGACGGCAACGGCTGGCAGGCGCGCACGGTCATCATCGCCGGAAAAGCGGCGTCGGCTTATCACACCGCGAAGCAGATCATCCGTCTGGCCCACGATATCGGCCGTGTCATCAACGCCGACGAGCGCCTGCAGGGCCGGCTGAAGCTGGTGTTTCTGCCCAATTACGGTGTCAGTCTGGCCGAAACCATCATTCCTGCCGCTGATCTGTCCGAACAGATTTCCACCGCCGGCACCGAAGCCTCGGGAACCGGCAACATGAAGTTCGCGCTGAATGGCGCGCTGACCATCGGTACCTGGGATGGCGCCACCATCGAAATGGCGGAAGCCATCGGCGAATCGGAGGTGTTCGTTTTCGGCCACCGCGCCGACGGTATCGAAAAACTGCGCGATCTCGGCTATTTGCCCTTGTGGATCGCCCAGCAGAATCCGGTCTTGCATGCGGTGCTCGACGCCATCGGCCGCGGCACCTTCAGCCCCGGTGAACCGACACGCTACAAAGTCCTGATCGATGATCTGATCGGACGCGACCGCTACTTCCTGCTCGCCGATTTCGCCGACTACGTGGCCGCGCAGCAGCGCGTGGATGCCCTCTATGCACAACCTGCCCGTTGGCAGGCCGCGGTCGCCCGTAATATCGCCGGCATGGGCGGCTTCTCCGCCGACCGCACCATCCGTGATTATGTGACCCGTGTCTGGTCCGCTGCCAGCCTGGATTCCGGCACACGGCATGCTTGAGGCGCGTGACGCCGCCGATCTCCTAGCGGCACGTCATGCCGATCCCTTCGCCGTGCTTGGCCTGCACGCCGGCATCGATGACCGGCTCTGGCTACGGGCATTGTTGCCTGGCGCGGAACAGGTCACGGTAATCGATGCAACCAGCGGCAAAGTGCTCTGCCCTTTGCCACTGCGTCATGCCGGTGGTCTGTTCGAAGCCGCCATTCCGCGCCGACGCAAACCCTTCACTTACCGGCTGCACATTCGCTGGCCGCAGGGCGAAATCGAATTGCACGATGCCTACGCATTCGGGCCACAGATCGACGAGCGCGATCTTGAGCTGCTACGCGATGGCAACCACCCTGCACCCTACACCGTACTCGGTGCACACCCGCAACGGGCTGATGGCATTGACGGCGTGCGTTTCGCGGTCTGGGCACCGAATGCGCGTCGGGTCAGCACGATTGGCAGCTTCAATGTCTGGGACGGCCGCCGGCACCCGATGCGTCTGCACCACAGCGCCGGCATCTGGGAAATCTTCATTCCGCATGCCACCGCCGGTGATCTGTACAAATTCGAAATCATCGGCGCCGATGGCAGCCTGTTGCCGGCCAAAGCCGATCCGTATGCACGCGCCGCCGAACTTCGCCCAGGCACCGCCAGCCGGGTCATGGACTTGCCGGCGATGAAGCCGTTGCCACAGACACGCATTGCCGCCAACCGGCGTGACGCGCCGATCAGCGTCTATGAAGTGCATGCCGGATCCTGGCGTAAAGGCGCGGACGGTGGATTCGCCAATTGGGATGAGCTGGCCGAAACCTTGCCGGCGTATGCGGCATCGCTGGGCTTTACCCATGTGCAGCTGATGCCGATCAGCGAACATCCGTTTGACGGCTCCTGGGGCTACCAGACCCTCGGTCTGTTCGCGCCGAGTGCGCGTTTTGGTCCGCCAGAGGGTTTCGGCCGCTTCGTCGCCGCCTGCCATGCGCAGGGTCTCGGCCTGTTGCTGGACTGGGTCCCCGCGCATTTTCCGATTGACACCCATGGTCTGGCGCAGTTCGATGGCTCGGCGCTTTACGAATATGCCGACCCGCGCGAGGGCTGGCACCACGACTGGAACACCGCCATCTACAATTTCGGCCGCAATGAAGTCCGTAACTTCCTGAGCGGCAGTGCCCGCTATTGGATCGAACGCTGGGGCGTCGATGGCCTGCGGGTCGATGCCGTTGCTTCGATGCTATACCGCGATTACTCGCGCAAGGCCGGCGAATGGTTGCCGAATGCTTTCGGTGGCCGGGAGAATCTGGAAGCGATATCCCTGTTCCAGCGCATCAATACCGAAATCGGCGGTAGCCCCGGCGCCATCACCGTCGCCGAGGAATCGACCGCTTTTCCGGGCGTGACCACCCCGGTGCATGCCGGCGGTCTGGGTTTCCATTTCAAATGGAACATGGGCTGGATGAACGATTCCCTGCAGTACATGCACGAGGATCCGGTGCACCGGCGCTGGCACCACGACAAAATCACCTTCAGCCTGGTGTATGCCTTCAGCGAGAATTTCATGCTGTCGCTTTCGCACGATGAAGTGGTGCACGGCAAGGGCTCGCTGCTGGCCAAGATGCCCGGTGACGACTGGCAGCGCTTTGCCAACCTGCGCGCCTACTTCGGCTTCATGTGGGGCCATCCCGGCAAGAAGCTGCTGTTCATGGGGCAGGAATTCGCGCAGCCGGATGAATGGCATCACGATCGGGAACTGCCCTGGCAGCTACTGGAACATGCACAACATGCCGGCATCCAGCGCCTGATCCGCGATCTCAATGCGCTGTACCGTGAACGGCCGGCACTGCATGCCAAAGACTGCGAAGCGGAAGGCTTCCAATGGCTCAATGGCGGCGATGCCGATAACTCGGTGCTGTCTTGGCTGCGCTCTGACGGTAACGGCAATGCCGTCATGGTGCTCTGCAACATGACACCGGTACCGCGTCCGGCTTACCGCGTCGGCCTGCCGGATGCGCTGGCATCGTGCTGGCAAGAAGCACTGAACACCGATTCGCATCACTACGGCGGCAGTGACGTCGGCAATACCGGCGCGGTTCTGCAGTGCCAGGCCGTTGCCGCCGATGGTCATGCCCGTTCATTAACAGTAACCCTGCCGCCGCTATCCACCATATTTCTGGTGCCCTTGCCGTGAACGTCCTGCCCGAACGCCTTGAGCCCGGCCGGGATGCGCCACTGGGCGCGCATGCCGGCGAAAGCGGCGTCAACTTCGCGGTCTTTTCGCAGCGTGCCGAAGCCATCGAGCTCTGTCTGTATGCCGATGATGGCGCCACCGAACTGAAACGCTACCGTTTACACGGTCCGGACGACGGCATCTTTCATGGTTTTCTTGACGGCGCCACGGCAGGACTGTATTACGGCTACCGCGCGCACGGCGAATACCGGCCGGAAAACGGAAGGCGTTTCAATGCCAACAAACTGCTGCTTGATCCTTATACGCGCGCCATCGAAGGCCATTTCGACTGGCAGGACCAACACCATGGCTGTCTGCGTGATCACCCGGAAGGCGACCGCCTTGCCGACGCCTGCGACAACGGCGCCAGTTCACTGAAAAGCCGTGTGCTGGCCGATCCAGGGCCGGGACCGGGCAGCGGCAACCGGCCGCGCCATGCCGCGGCCGACGTGGTGCTGTACGAACTGCATGCCAAAGGTTTCAGCATGCAGCTGCCGGGCATTCCGGAGGAACTGCGTGGCAGTTTCGCGGCGCTCGCGCATCCGGCGGCCATCGCACATTTCAAAAAGCTTGGAGTCACCACACTGTCTCTGCTGCCGGTGCAGTACGCACTCAGCGAGCGGCATCTGACCGAAAAAGGCCTGATCAACTACTGGGGATACAATCCGATCGGTTTTTTCTGTCCGGATCCGCGTCTGTGTGCGGCTAGAACGCCGGAGACGCAGCGCGAAGAATTCCGGCAGATGGTACACACCCTGCATGCGCATGGTCTGGAAGTGGTCATTGATGTGGTGTTCAATCACACTGCAGAAGGCGGTGCCGACGGCCCGACCTTAAGTTTCCGCGGCCTCGATAATGCCAGCTGGTACATGCTGTCGCCCGATGACCGCAGCCGTTACGAAAATCACAGTGGCTGCGGCAACACCCTGCGCGTGGTACATCCGCGTGTGGCGCAGTTCGTGATGGATGTGCTGCGCTATTGGGTCGAAGTGATGGGTGTTGACGGCTTCCGTTTCGATCTGGCACCGGTGCTCGGCCGCACCCGGCAGGGCTTCGATGCCTCGGCTCCGTTTTTCACGGCATTGCGCCAGGATCCGGTTTTGGCCGGTGTGCATTGGATCGCCGAGCCCTGGGACACTGGCCCCGGCGGTTATCAGCTTGGCCGTTTCCCCGGAAAATTCCTGGAGTGGAATGACCGCTTCCGCGATGCCGTGCGCGGCTACTGGCTGGGTACCGGCGTCAGCCGCGGTGAATTCGCGCGCCGGGTTACCGGATCGAGCGACCTGTTCCACCATGGTGGCCGGCAGCCGGTCGCCAGTGTCAATTTCGTGGCCGCGCATGACGGCTTCACGCTGCAGGATGCCGTGAGTTACACCCAGAAACGAAATCAGGCCAACGGCGAAGACAACCGTGACGGCCATGCCCATGAGATCAGCGTCAACTTCGGTGCCGAAGGCGACAGCCATGATGCCGCCATCCGCGATATACGCATTCGTGTTCGGCGCGCCCTGCTGGCGACGGTGATGGTGGCACAGGGCACACCGATGCTGTGCGCCGGCGATGAACTTGGCAACTCGCAGAACGGCAACAACAATGCCTACTGCCAGGACAATCCCACCGGCTGGCTGGATTGGTCCGCCGGCGACCGCGATCCGGGCACGGCCCTGCTGGTTTCGAAGCTGGCGGCGCTTCGCCGCATCAATCCGCTGCTGCGCCATCCGCGCTGGTTCGCCGACGAAGGCGACACTGGCAGCACACCGCAGTTGCACTGGTATACCGCAGCCGGCGAACGCATGGCCATTGCCGACTGGCACGACCGCAGCGACAGCGTGTTCGCCTGCCAGGTGCAGGACAGCGCGGAGGCGGTGCCGGATTCCTGCGTAGTGTTCAACCCGCAGAACGCCGACCGCGAGGTCGCTCTCGCGCATGGTCCGTGGCGGATCGTGCTGGATACCACCGCACCGGAAGCAGCGGCCTCGCACGAACCGATTTATCATATCAACGTTCCCGCGCACTCTCTGCTGATTCTCGCGCGCGCCCAAATTGCACAGGAGTTTCATCCATGATCGATCTGCAACAACGCCAAGCCGGTGTGCTGCTGCATGTCACTTCACTGCCCGGCCCAAACGGCATCGGCGACTTCGGACCGGATGCATTCCGATTCGTCGACTGGCTGGCATCGGCCGGACAGAAGATCTGGCAGTGGCTGCCGACCACGCCAATCGGACCCGGCGACTCGCCGTACCAGAGCGTGTCGGCCTTTGCCGGATCGCCCTTGATGGTGGCGCTTGAGCCGCTGCTGATGGCCGGCTGGCTGGGCAAACCGGAAATGCCGAAGGATGGATTCAACGCATTGCGCGTGGATTTCGCAAAGGTGGTGCCTTGGCGGCTGATCCAGCTGCGCGCCGCATTTGCCGGCTTTGTGGCCAAGAACAATGCTGGCGAACAGGCCGCGTTTTCCGCATGGCGCAGCCGCGAAGCGTCCTGGCTGGATGATTACGCGCTGTTCATGGCCCTGGAAACCGAAAACGCCGGCAAGGCCTGGTGGCACTGGCCGGAGGCATTGTGCCGTCGCGAAACCTCCGCTCTGGCCGACGCACGAACGCGTCTGCAGGATGAAATCGCATTCTGGGCGTTTGTGCAGTGGTGCTTCGACACCCAGCTGGCCGCGCTCAAGCAGTACGCCAATGGCAAAGGCGTCGCCATCATGGGCGATCTGCCGATCTTCATCGCGCACCACAGCGCCGACTGCTGGTCGCGGCCGGATCTATACACGCTGGATCAGCATTTCCAGCCAACCGTGGTCGCCGGCTGTCCGCCGGATGCGATGGCGCCGACGGGACAGCGCTGGGGCAATCCGCTGTACCACTGGGACAAAATGGCGCAAGAAAATTACGCCTGGTGGAGCGATCGCCTGAAGCGCGCGCTGAACCAGGCCGATGTGTTCCGCATCGATCACTTCCGCGGCTTCGCCGGCTATTATGAAATTCCCGCGAGCTGTCCGACTGCCGAAGAAGGCCGTTGGATTCCCGGACCGGGCAAGGCGTTGTTCGAGGCCATCGAGCACACACTCGGACGCCTTCCGATCGTCGCTGAAGATCTCGGTCTGATCACCGAAGACGTCATCGCCCTGCGTGACTGCTTCGCCTTTCCCGGCATGAAAATCCTGCAGTTCGGATTCGGCACCGACGGCACGGACGATTTCCTGCCACATAACTGGGGCCGGAATTTCGTGGCCTATACCGGGACCCACGATAACGACACCGTGCACGGCTGGTGGGATTCGGCCAGCGAGCGCGAACGCGTCTATGCCGGCAGTTATCTGGCCACCGATGCCGACAATGCGCATTGGGCGATGATCCGTGCCTGCTGCAATTCGGTGGCGAACATCGCGGTATTTCCGCTGCAGGATGTGCTCGGCCTGGACGGTGCACACCGCATGAACGTGCCCGGCACCATCGGCGCACATAACTGGACCTGGCGTTTCCACTGGGACTGGCTGGGCAGCGAGCCGGCACGCGTTCTCGGCCTGATCAGCGCCGCCAGCGGGCGGGCGCCGGTCGCACTACTGCAACTGCCATGAGCTCCTTTCAGAAATTTTGATTCCTCTTCAACTTTACAAACCGGAGTTCGGCATGCCGTCAATGAAAAATCCTTTTCTGGCTTTACTTATGTCTCTCGCCTCTGGTCTGGCATTTGCAATGCCAGCCGGGCATGAGTATGCAGCAGCTTCCGGGAAATTCAGCAATCCCGTAATACCGGGTTTCGCGCCAGATCCTTCGATCGTCCGTGTTGGTCAGGACTTCTATCTGGTCAGCTCCAGCTTTGAATACTTTCCGGCGCTTCCCATTTACAAAAGCCGCGACTTGGTAAATTGGACCTTGATCGGACATGCGCTTTCAGATTCCAATGTTTCCGGCCTCCACACGGTTGAATCCAGCGGCGGCGTGCAGGCAGCAACCATCCGTTACCATCAAGGTACTTTCTATGTCGTCACTACCCGTATCGTTGATGGGAAGATGGCCAGCTTCATCGTCACGGCAAGAAATCCTGAAGGACCATGGTCCGCACCGAAAATCATTAACGATGCCGTTGGCATCGATCCCTCGCTGTTCTTCGATGATGACGGTCGTGTCTGGTATACGGCAAACTGGATTCCTCCGAATCCCGAATTCGATGGACAGGCTGAGATTTGGTTGCAGGAGCTTGACCTAAAGCGTTTTGTCCTGAAAGGCCCCAGACATTTCATCGGACGCGG
>Ga0315906_10001463_pt1 | contig 34997 bp, 39 predicted proteins | sample LakEriMetagenome_4_FD_203526 | JGI IMG/M metagenome (GOLD analysis project Ga0315906, IMG submission 203526) | Freshwater fungal communities from buoy surface, Lake Erie, Ohio, United States - Buoy 2 MA122 | ecosystem: Environmental > Aquatic > Freshwater > Lake > Lake biofilm | place: USA... | reverse complement strand
TATAACTACAGCGGGTCGGCCGATGTTAATGGTGCGGTAGGAAGCGCCGGGGAAACGGCGTTTTTGACCACGGGTACTGGAGGCAGTTTGGCAGCAAATAGTTTTTATGGTTGGCATTTTGCCGCAAGCGCGGAACTCTAAACCATGTACACCAATCCCCAATACTACAACGACCTGTCCGGAAACCCAGCAGGCATCCGCGTTGACATCAACGGCGTGACCAGTTTCGTGCCATTGGACCTAGCAAACACGGATTATCAGAACCTAATGGCCCTGGTTGCTGCCGGGGAACTGACAATCGCGCCAGCGGAACAGGAGAACGCAAATGGCTGATACAGTTTACACTTGGGCCGTAGTCGCGATGGACGTTCATACCCAAGCGGATGGTCACAACAATGTTGTGTTCACCGTGCATTGGACATGCAGCGGCGTCTGGGCTGACACCACTGGCTCCTGCTACGGCACTTGCGGTGTGCCAGCCCCGACCAACGCGTTCACGCCGTATTCTGACTTGACGCAAGATCAAGTTCTGAATTGGATTTGGGCTGACGGTGTGGATAAAGCCGGTGTTGAAGCTAACATCGCCGCTCAGATCAAAGAGAAAATTGCGCCGGAAGTTCAGACACCGCCGCTGCCTTGGGTGTGAGTGGATGATGGTTCAGATCAGCGAAACCGAAGCCCGGCTACAGTCTCATGAAGCTGTGTGCCAGTTGCGCTATGAGGCCATCAATGCCCGCCTAAAGCGGCTTGAGACTATCCTTATGGTGACGGCTGGGGCCATCATCACGGGGCTCGCGGCCATAGCTTTCAAACTGCATTAGGTGTCGTAGTGGAACTGCCGAAGATCACACCCATCATACAGTTCGCAACAGCGGCGTTTGCCTTAACTGTCGGTGGTTATAGTGCAGGTGAGAAGTTTGGCTGGTTCAAGAACGAGATCATCACCTGGGCGCCGGAGCATTTCAGGATTGAACCTGCAAAAGTCGGTCAGCCAATTACGGTCACGGTAGCACGAATCAAGAAGCGCGATGACTGCTCGGTAGAAGGGTTCAATGTGACGGTACGGGATGGGGTAGGTATGGTCCACGAAGCCACCCCAAGCATGAGCCGCTTTACCGGCCCCGCAGGACCGGAAATTGATACCTTTACCTACCAGCTCACCCTGTCTGATAAGGAAGTGATTGCGCCAGGGCGGGCAACCTTGCTAGCTACGATCAAGTATAAATGCCCTGAAGGTGAGCGAACGGTGACATACCCGCGTCATCAGAACCTGACCTTCATGATGGAGCAGTGATATGGAAAGCCTACTCAGCCTTGTCAGGACCGTTGCCCCAAGCCTGGCTTCTGCCGTTGGCGGGCCACTGGCCGGTATGGCCGTTCGCACCATTTCTGATGCGTTGCTGGGCAAGCCAGACGGCACTGAAGCCGAGCTGGCTGAAGCTGCAGCCAAGGCTACCCCAGAACAACTGCTGGCACTGAAGCAGGCCGAGCAAGACTTTGCTGTTCGTATGCGTGAGCTTGACATCGACCTTGAGCGGATTTCCAACGCAGATCGTGATTCAGCACGCAACCGTGAGGTTGCCACAAAAGATTGGACCCCGCGTATCTTGGCTGCGCTGATCACGGTTGGGTACTTCGGGGCTTTGTTTTACATGCTACGTAACGGTTTACCACCGCAGGGTGGGTCTGAAGCCATGCTCGTGATGCTCGGCACCCTTGGCACCGCTTGGGGTGGGGTCGTTGCCTACTACTTCGGCTCATCCGCTGGCAGTAAAGAAAAGACAGATGCTCTGAACAAGATGGTGCGGAAATGAACGACAACTTTCCCAAAGCCCTAGCGGTTATACTGCATCACGAAGGGGGGTGGGCTGACCACCCAAAAGACCCTGGCGGTGCGACCATGAAAGGTGTTACGCTGGCAACCTACTCCAAGTTCTTGGGGCGTGATGCCACCAAGGAGGAGCTGAGGAACATCAGCGATGCCGAGCTTCAGCAAATTTATCGAGACCTTTACTGGAACCGGGCTGCTTGTGATCGGTTGCCTTCTGGCCTTGATCTGGCTGTCTTTGATATGGCCGTTAATGCAGGCCCTGGCCGCGCTGCCAAGATATTGCAGGCCGTCCTGGGCGTCACGGCTGATGGGGCGATAGGGCCGAAGACGTTGGCCATGGTTGAAAGCCGCCCAACAACTGACCTCATCCGTGAGTTTTCGGACGCCCGGGAAGAATTTTACAAAGGGCTTCCGATCTATGCTACCTTCGGCAAGGGATGGCTTCGCCGTGTCGATGAAGTTGAGTCCGAAGCCTACAAACTCATAGGAGTCTGACCCGATGAAAGATAAAATGAAAGCTTCCGGCAAAGCCAAGATGGGTATGGCCAGCTACAAGAAGGGTGGCATGGTTGGCGGGTTTAAGACCTGCCCTGGTTGCCCCACGCCGGGCAAGTGCCGCGCTGCCGGTAAGTGCATGGCGAAAGCAAAGAAGTAATCATCCGTGTCAGCGATTAAGATCACCAAGTTCCTTGGGACAACTCCGAAAAATGCTTCGGAGTTGATACCCGATACGGCTGCGCAGCTTGCAGAAAACTGCAAGCTGTACTCTGGTGATCTTATTCCCTACCCGACGCCAACCATTGTAGCGGATGCCCACCGTTCGGGTGTTATCCGTACGCTTTATGCTTTGCGGGACCCGGACACCGATGATCTTGTTTGGCTTTCGTGGAATTCTGTTGTTGATATTGTAACGCCAGCCACGGATACAGCCAGTGAGCAGCGGTTTTACTATACAGGCGATGGTGCCCCAAAGATCAGCACCTATGACTTGGCTACGCAGGGTTCCACGCCATACCCTAATGGGTATTATGACCTGGGCTTACCTCTGCCCACAGTCAAGCCGACAACTGTCGCTACGACTTTCACGCCCGTAACCACTTCGTCTTTTGCTCGCGCCGCAGGTAACAACGTCACACTGGTGACAAGCTCAGCGCATAACTTGAAATCCGGCGCTATTATCACGGTATCAGGGTTCTCGTTCCGCACCGGTACATACAGCCGCAGTGGCACGCTTATCACGGTGACGATCACCGGACACGGCCTGTCCAGCGGCTCCGATGTTCTGCTAAAGTTCACGTCTGGCACTGCCACGACCAATACCTACACCATCACGGTGACAGGAGCGAACACCTTCACGTGTAACGATACTTCTTCCGGTTCGACTTCCGGCGATGTAAGTTGGGATATTGGCGATCTGAACACCACTGCAGAAGTGACGGTCATCAACTCAACGACCATCAGGTATTTTTCGCCCGGCCCGACTGTGACCACCACATCGAGTTCCGATGGTTCGGTTGACCTTGGTGGGCAGATTCAATCTCGTAACTACCTATACACTTGGTACACAGGCTGGCAGGAGGAGTCGATTGGCTCTGAGCCTGCTGATGCCTTGTTCATCAAGGAAGGGCAGATTGTTACTGTTGGCACGCTACCCACCGTAAAGCCCGCAGGAGACAACTTCGTCCGTGGTATTCGGCTTTACCGTACCCTGGCTGGTACGACTGACGCTGAGTATTATCGGTTGGCAACCTTGCTGTTCCCCAACACCATCACAACTGTAGAGCGTACTAGTAACGTATCTAAAGTAACTTTTCAGTATCCCCACCAGTTGTTCAAGGATGACCGCTTTAAGATAAGCGGATGCAGTGTAGCATCGTTTGACATCACGGGCGGTATTGTTACTGAGGTCGTCGACCAGTACACGTTTGAGTATGCTCAGACGGCTTCTAATGTGGCCTCAGCATCTGCCACTGGTACGCTCTATTATGATGTGTCTGAGAACCCGCCAACGACCACGGCACGGTATTGGGGTGATGGCGGCATTTATGACTTTACAGATGACTTCAGCTTCCGGTCACTTACCAGTATTCTGCAGTCCAATAACTATGATGCGCCGCCCGAGTACCTTCAGGGTCTGACGATTATTCAGAGCAGCATCCTCGCAGGATTTGTTGATAACACGCTCTACTTGTCTGAGCCGGGTGTCTTCCACGCATGGCCGAAAGCCTACACTAAGTCTTTCGATAGCGACATCGTTGGACTCGCTCAGATCGGTGGCAATCTATTGGTTCTGACCAAAGGCTATCCATACATTCTGTCAGGCTCAAACCCCGCGATTATGTCGCAGGCCCGGTTGTCAGCTCGTTACCCATGCCTTAACCGGCGCAGCATCGTTGAGACCAGCTTCGGGGTTATCTATTCTACCCATGACGGTTTGGCGATCTATGCGCCATCATCCTCAGCGCAGCTTCTGACACGTTTGATCCACAGCAGCGATACGTGGAATGCGTCGCTTGACCCCGATACATTGGTGGGCGTGACATACAAAGACACGTACATCGCCTCCTCTGATACCGGCTCAATCGTATTGGAACCCGGCAGCGGGCAGAACGTCGGCACCTTTGTTGATAATGCCTTCACCTTCACTGCCGCATGGTACGACGCTATCACAAATAACTTGTACGTTGTATCTGGCACCAACGGTGATATTTATCAGTGGGATGATGCCGCGCAGCCCAATACAACAATGCGGTGGAAGTCAAAGACTTTCATCACCAAAGACTTCACGAACATCGGTGCAGCCCGCATCGTTGCAGACTATACTGGTGTCGCCGGGTCCTCCTTCTGGGAAGATGTCGATACCGCATGGAATGTAACCGAAGAATTATGGGATGCAGCCGACCCGATCACATTCAAACTATACGTGGATAAGAACCTTATCTTTACCACAACACAGTCCAATAGTAGCCTATTCCGGCTACCATCAGGGTATAGAAGTGATACCTTCGAGGTAGAGATTGAAAGCCTTGTTCGGGTTCGTGCAATCCATCTGGCTGATACCCCAACCGGTTTGAGGACAGCGTAATGGCACGCTTTACAGGCATCCCTGAGATACCGCAGGGCGGTATTGACGAGTGGCAGTATCGCGTTTTTGAGGCGATGAAGCAGAACATCGAACTGTTGACTAATACTCGGAACGAAGAAGATGAAGCTAGTGTGGCTATCACCCGGTCCAGTATTTCCACTCGTCCTCCCGGCGCAGCTCAGTTTCAGGCGCTATCGGCTCGAGGTACGGGCTTTACCATTTCCGGTGTTCAAGTTCCGTCCCTTGATGATTATAATGCCCTGTTGCAAGATTTCATCCGGCTCAGCCAGGATGTGGCTAACCTTCGTGCTACCGTCTCAACGCTCATCACTCAGATAAGAGGGCTATGATGTCATACTCCACCACGTCGCTTGATGACGAAGAACTCGCGCGCCTCGATTTGCTGGGTCGCACTGGTGTGCCCATAAATATGCCGGGGGTCGGTTTCGGTATTTCTGTTGGTGTGCCCGGGACTCCTACTTACCGCGAGCAGCCAATGGGTAAGGTAGGGCCGCCTCAAGGTCCGTTTGGCATTTCTGTTGGTGTGCCCGGGACTCCTACTTACCGCGAACAACCAATGGCACCTCCGGGTAAGGTAGGGCCGCCTGAAGGCCCATTCGGTATTTCTGTTGGTGTGCCGGGAACTGATACTTACCGCTTCAGGGGGATGAGCCCCCCCGGTTCTGCTGCTATGCCCAAGTATCAAATGGGTGGGCTGGTTGGTCCCGGCGGTATGCCGATGCGGCCTGATATGGGTACGGGAGAAACTCCGATGTCATACTCCACCACGTCGCTTGACCTGCCCCCGGCACTGGCAAGCCTGCTCGCTCCGACCGTTACTCCTGCTATGGGGCCGGGCGGCATTAGCACTTCTGCCATGGGCAACCGCGCCGCTATGATGGGTTCTGCTGCTATGCCTACGTACCAGATGGGCGGGATGGTCGGCCCCGGCGGTATGCCGATGCGGCCTGATATGGGTATGGGTATGGGTAGCGCCATGGGTGGTATGCCTGGCCTGGCTCCTGCCGGTGCAATGCAGCAAAACTTGTCGCCTGGGCAGATTCCCGGTGAGGTGCAGCGGTTCGTGCAGCAGAACCCCGATCAGATGAACCAGATTCGTATGCAGATTGAACAGCTTGTTCAGTCCGGTCAGGTTACGCCTCAAGAGCTGAATATGATGGTTCAGATGGCGCAAGCTGCGGCTAGTAACCCAGCACTTTACAAACAGCTTCGTATGATCGCCATCCAGCGTGGGATGGCCGGACCCGATGAGCTTAGTGAAGAATTCGACCCTGGACTTATCTTTGTCTTGCTTTTGATCGGCGCTGCTATGTCCGGCGGTATGGGTGGTATGGGCGGCGGGCAGATGCCGCAGATGATGCCTTCTATGAAGAAAGGCGGTATGCTTCCCAGCCGCAATGGTGATGATAGTGAAGCCGTGGTTGCTCAGCTTCATGAGGGCGAGTATGTAATCCCGGCCCACGTCGTCCGAGCCAAGGGTACCGAGTTCTTTGACAAGCTGCTGGAAACACACAAGAAGTCCAATGACTCGGACGATTGAGCATCTGACTCCTGCCCGGGTTGAGGAGTTGTGGCCTTACATAGAACCACTCCTCTACTCCGTGTGTTTGGAAGGTATTGATGCCCCAATCCCAATGGACCCCGAGTATATACGGATTACGGCTCAGCACGGTGTGACTGATATCCTAGGGATATTTGACAAAGAGCACCTTGATCTGATCGTAGTCTCTGAATTTACTGTTGTGTGCGGGGTTAAAACTGCTAGTATTTCTGCCATGGCTGGCAAAGGTTTGCTGAAGGCTCGTTCCGAAGTTTGGCAGGATATTCTAGCATGGTACAAGGCCGCAGGCGCCCGCGCCGTGGATGCGTATGCAAAGCCTAGGCTTGCTAGGGTATACCAGCAAAAGTTCGGTTTCGATCAGGGTTGTTCATACGTACGTATGGCGCTTTAGGAGGTTGATATGGGTGGTGTAAGTAAGGGTTTTAACCGGGCTCTCGGGTTGAACAAGGGCGGCACCCTTAACCGCGCTTTCGGCGGGAACCAAAACCTTGCCGTGGCTATTGGAGTTGTCGCTGCAATCGCCATACCCATTGCCCTACCCTATGTTGCATCTGCGATTGCCACCTCTCTCACCGTTTCGCCCCTTGTGGCTTCCACGCTTGCGGGCGCCGGTATGGGCGCGGCTGCGGGTGCAGTCTCCGGGTCCTTGACTGGTAATGTGGGTCAAGGTGCCCTTATCGGCGGCGCAGGCGGTGCGGTTAGCGGTTTTGCGCAAGGCGGCGGGTTTCAGCAGGTAGGGAATGCGTTGTTTGGTCCTTCTACTACTGTCGTACCTGAGACCGGGCAGGCCATATCCGGTGCCACGTACGAGAATTTGGCGGGTTCTTCGGGTATGCCCGAAGGCTTTTCTAGCGCCGCGACCGCCCCCAGTGCACAAGCCCCGGCTTCTTACAGTGCCGCTGGATATGGTACGCCTGTACAGGCAGGCTCGCAGGCGTCAGGTATTGGCGGTGCGGTTTCTGCACCATCTATTAGTGGTATGACGCCCGAGCAGGCTATGGCATCCCTACCTGCTACCCCCACACCGGCAACTACAGGTGTTGCTGTTGCCGCACCTCAAGGTACGCAGTTTGAACGCTTCCTTGGCGGTCTTACCGGCGGTAAGGCGCCACTGGACCTTACCACGGCTGAGGGTGTGGGTCGTGCGATCTCGCCTATATTCAGCCCATCAACCGTTGCCGGTGTCGGTCAGCTTGCTATGACGATGTACAACAAGCCGCCTGAAAGCCTGACGCCGCAAGAACGGTCCTATGTTAGCGAAACGGCTGAGCTTGCTGGTACCAACCGGGCCTTGTTTGAGCAGCGTGTGAACTCTGCTCGCCGCCTGTTGCAGCAAGGCACACCCAATCCCGAAGAAGCCTACGCTCAAGCCAGCATGGGTGTGCAACGCCGCTTCCGCGAAGCTGGTCTGCGTGATGCGGGTGACGTGCGGCGCGGCCTGATCGAAGGCGCTCGCCTTGGTGCTGCGGCTATCCCGGGTGAGTACACCCGAGCTGCTTCGCTCACACAGGCTGGTCTATCGGCTATGCCGTCCACTGCGCCGCAGGGTGCCGAAGGTATGGCGCTTCCGGTGTATCGTGATCTTGAGCGGCGTCAGCGTGAGTACCAAGCTGATCTTGGTCGCGGCTTCGGCACGCTTGCGGGCGGCTACAGTGGCCGTTCTAGGGGTGGTTTGTTTAGCAGTTAATATTGGCCGTCGGAGGTCTGCATGTCTGGTTATCTATACCCCTATACTCCTTACCCCACTGCTGGGAACTTGCAGTCTGCCGGGCAGGCGTTCCTTGGCGGCTTCAGCACAGGCCAGGAAATTGAAGGCCGTGCTCAGGAGATGGATGCCAGGAACCAACTTCAGAAGCTGCGGCAAGCTCAAGAAGAACGGGAGCGGCAGACGTTCCCATTGCGTATGCAACTGGCTGAGCAGCAGATGAAGTTCGCAGCGCAGAACCAACCTGTGACGCTTGAGGGGCTGCGCCTTAGAAATCAAGCGCTTCAGGCTAGCCTCAACGCTGCCGCTCAGCAGCGGGCCGCTGCGGCAGAATATGCACGTTTTATAGCCAACGGTTCGTCGTTTACTGCGCCCGGTACGCCTGCTGTCCCTAGTGCGCCTATAACTCAAAGTCCCGGCCTTGTGGCTCCTGCGACACCTGCACCCGCACCTGTAGCACCACAGTATTCGCCTTACGGCGGGGACACGGTAACGCCCGGCCCGCAGTCTAACCTTGATTTCGGGGTTCAGCGGTTTGGTGACCGGGATTTCAACCGTCGTTTTAGCGGTATGCAACTGGCTAGTGCCGGGATCAATGATGGCACAGGTTTGCCTACTGGCATGACACCTGAAATGCTGGAACCGGATTACCAGCAGTATCCACAAACCGGTTTCCCCACGGGGCAGGGAGGCCCAAGCCCAACTGCACCAGGGGCGTTACCCGCCGCAATGCTACCTCCTGAACAACGTGCTGGCGCTGTGGCACCTGCGCCTGCCGCCCCACAACTTCCAATGTCAACACTCCCTGCCGATATTAATAGGGAACTTGCGGAACAAGCAGGAAACTACGAACTAGATAGGAATCTAGCTCGTATTACGGCGGGGCAAGACCAAGAGAGTGCGCGGTCTCGGCTCATTCAAAACGCAATGCAAGATGTTCGTGCTCTCATAAACGCCGGTTATGAGCCACAACAAGCCATCCAAGAAACTCTTTCTAATACGGATTATGGCGGTCGTATAAACGCTGCTGACCTCAACTTGTTCGTACCACCGGGGCAACCCATTGCCACACCGCCTGTTGCTGGCACTCGCGGCACTCGCGGCACCGCTGCTTCAGCACCCGGTACTCAGTTTTCACCTTTCGGAGAGACTGCACCCGGCCTTGCCGGTGCTATCCCGGCATCTCCTGACTTCACAGTTGCTCCGACTGGAGGTCCGGCGGGTTTGCGCCCGCAGGGTGCCGAAACTCCCGAACAGATTTCAGCACGCTTGCAGCGGCAGCTTACTAGTGGTTCCGATCTAACGCTGCCGGGGCTTTCGGTATTCGACCCGTTCACTGCGGGCGTGGAAAGCCGTTTGCTGGACAACACTTCTGCTCGGCTTGATCTACAGGAACGTCAGTTGGCTGATATGCGTAGGCAGGCTGCAATCCTTGCTCGCTCAGGCCCGGCAGGTATGACGCAAGCAATGCAGATGATGCAGGCTGTTCGTGAGCGTGAAGTGGAGTTGCTACAGCAACGACAGAACTTGGGTGTAAGTCGCGCTAACCTCAACGGGCGGGCAAACATCTCCGAGTTCAACAACGGTAATTTTGCACCGCTGGCCGATGATATATTTAGGTCTTCTAACGGCAGCTTGCGCTTGCAACCGACGCAAGACGGTAAGTTCAATGTTCTTGACCGTAATAACAACGTAATCGCAACTCGCACGAGGGATGATATTCTCACTGTGGGTCGCCGCCTCTATGACGAAAACTATAAGAAGGCCATTGAAGATAACCGCACTCGGATTGCTTCACGGCGTGAAGCTTTGTTCAAAACCACACTTGATGCGTTTGAACAGTCACTCAAAGACCAGTCTCAGGCGGGCCGTGAAATTTCTGTTGAGCGGGCCAAGGCCGACTTTAATCGTCAGAGTAGAAACACTGAGCTTGAGATGAGGGTGACTACTAATGGTGAGATTGTTGTCGTGCATAAGTATGATCCAACCAAACCAATTCGTGCGTATAAAGTACAGCCCGGTGTTGATCCTCGGACTGGCAGGCCCACAGGTAGGAATGAACTAGTTCCGGTATCAGTAGCACCAGAAGCAGTATTCACGCAGTGAGGTATCCATGAGCGGTTTGTACGCCCCCAGTGAGCTAGAACTAAGCCTCGGTATCAATCGTGCCCCGGAAAATTCTACGGAAGCTGTTGGGCTGTCTGCGCTGAACGCCGGTGACATCTATGGTATGCAGCAGCAGGTTATGCGTAGCACTGCGGCACTTCAGTCGGGTGTTGCGCCGCCTGCGCCCCCGCAGCCGGAAGCACAAGCGTACTTCAGTCGGTCCACTGGTAAGATGTTTGCCGGTGGTATGGCGTTTGATGAACGTGACGTTCAGTCGGCGTTTCGTGCAGCGCAGCAATTTACTGCTGCTGCCGGTGCTCGTCCTCCGCAGGATGTGGCTGATTGGCAACCACTATCTCGCGCTGGGTATGAAGCATACCTAAACGAACTTCGTACCCCACGTGGTATTGGCGAAAATCTAGTCCTCGGAGCACGTGGCGCTGTTGGTGGGTTTGTCAGTGGTATTGGCCGTGGCGCTGAGATGGTCGGTGCCACCAATGTTGGTCCCGCGATTGCTGGTTTTGGTGAGGCTATCACCGGTCAGGATGAGTTTGATAGGCAGCGGTCGGCCCTAATCCAGCAGTCTAATTCGCTTGTCAGCAATATCATTGACGCTGCTGTACAGGGTATTACATCTCTTGGCATATCAGCCGGTGCCGGTGTTGTTGGCGGTGTTGTTGGCGGCGCTATCGGTGGTCCTGCCGGTGCTGCTGCCGGTGCCACCACTGCCGCTACTGCAGCTCAAGCGGGTCGAGCCTTGGCTTCTGCACGCGGTATCGGCGCTGTTCTCGGCCTCGGTGCAGCCAGCTTTCCTCAGCAACTCAATACGTTCTATGAAGCGGCGCAGAACGCCAGGGATGCACAGGGTCGTCCAGCATACGATCTGAATGATACATCTACTCAGCTTACCATCTTTGGTGCTGCCCTTGGTACATCGCTACTTGATGTAATTGCCCCGGGTCGCGCCGCGTTTGGTCTATCTCGTGCCCTCACTGAAGGCGCTCAGCAGGCTGGTACTCAGGCCCTTACCGGTCTGGCTCGGGCCAGGGCGGTTGGCGGCAGCGCAGCCCGCAGCGGGTTTGAAGAAGCTGCCACTGAAGCCACGCAGACCTTGGTTGAGCGGGCTGTTTTTGATCCCGAGTTCCGTCGGCAGCTCAACGCCGAAGACATAAAGGCGCTTGCCCCGTACATCGTCAACACGTATGGCCAGGATGTTCTCATCGCAGCCGGTGCCGGTGCGCTCCTTGGCGCCGGGTTTGGTGGCGCCGGTCGCTTCATTGAAACTCGGGGTGCAGGTTCTCAACCGCGCAACATTCTTGACCCAACGCAAACCAATGCTATTGGCGGTGCGGATACGGGTGAGGCCGGTACCGAACTTGTGCCCGTCGGTGGCCCCCCTCCCGGCGGTCCCCCTACCCCTGGTGCTCTCGTCACCCCTGGTACCCCTCCCATCTCCGGTTCTGTTTCGGGGGGTTATGGGGATTTACTACGTAGAACTCAATCATTAGCGTCAGGCGAAATTGGTGGCGCACCAAGTGAAAGAACGTATTCAGGATACGGAGAAGCATACGCTCGGCGTATGCCTGATCCCCTTGGCGTTGCCGGTTTTGGTGGCGCGGATGATACGTTTAACCGTATGGTTTCAGGTCCTGCCCCGGGCACCGAAGCTCCGCTAACATCCTATATCTACCCAGGACCGGTTCTGACTGAGCCCGGTTCGGTCGCGCAACTGCGCCCACCTGCAAGTGCAATACCCGGCGCACCCGTAGTTGCACCTTACACACCAACACCTACAGCACCTATCCCATCAGGGTCTCAACCGATTACTTTGGTGGCGCCGGGGGCCGACGCCCTTCGCGCACAGCGCGGGCTGACAACTACGGCGCAGCAACGGCAGGTCGAGCAAGACATCCAATCTCGGGTGCAGGCCAACGCGAGTGCACCACGCCCTGACGTTCTGTACGATCCGTCTGACCCTGGTGCCGTTCAGCGCGCCATGCGCTCTTTTGGATTTGCTTCAGAAAAGCCGGGAACCAAGGTACTAGAGCCGGACGCCACAGAAATACTTAGGCTGCGCGATCCGATGCGGGCAGGCGAGCCGATTACACTACGGGACGTGAACGAAGCAGCAGCGATGCTCGGTCGCACTCGCGGTTCCGGCACACCAGTGGCACGGCCCACCCCCGTGGTGCCTGCTAATATGGCACAAGCCATGCAGGATGTCGGGCTGACTGTTGAAGATGTGGTAGCGGCACGCGACCGCCTGCGCAGTGGCCCGGTTACTTATGAAGATGTGCGCATTGCGGCGCGGCGCAAGGGTACGGAACTACCGGTTCGTATGGCTCGGGCTGCGGCGCCTGAGTCTACGGTTGAGACGGCCCTCCCCCCTGCGCTTGAAGCACTTGCCGCGGCCCCTACGCCTACGCCCGCAACCAAGCTCAAGAAAGGAAAAGCCCGTGCCCCTGAAGTCAGGCAAGTCGAACAAGGTGGTCTCAGCCAACGTACAGGAGCTGGTGGACCGGTACCAAGCAAAGGGAAAGATCGGCTCAAGCCGACCAAAGAACAAGGCGGCGGCGGTCAAACAGGCCGTAGCAATCTCACTCGCCAAGGCCGGGCGGCAGCGCAAGAAGTAACACCTGCACCGGCTGCGGAGGTGGCCGCTCAGCGCCCTTTCTCACTCGCCGCACCAAACGTGACAGAAAGAGCGGCTCCATCCGCCGCCCCAAGGGCTGAGGCTGCGACCCCAAACACGTTTGATAGGCAAATCACTCAGGCAGCTACCAGTGCTAACCCGGCGGCGCAGCTTCGTACGCTGAAGAACGAACTGATCACGCGGCGCGATGCCACCGCTGATGCTGGCCGCAGTACGACTGAACTTACTCAGGCTATTGACCGTATTGACGCACTGGTCGCTGAAGGTCCGGTCACTACGCCAGATGTTGAGGGTGTGTCCGGCCCAGGTTCACCGCAGTCCGTCTGGGCTGCGGCCATGAACGATGATGGTGTTGGCTACACCCAGATGTCTGAAGATGGTCGCCGCGCTTGGGATAACGAAGTGGCTACCAGCCCTGTGCCGCCCACTGCGGAACGGGCTCAGTATTACCAAGACACGTTCCTGCCCGAAGATACCCAACGCAGCATCAGTTACGTGCGCAGCCTTGCCAGCAAGCTGGCATCTGCCAGCGATGAGCGTTACCTACAGATCACTGAGAAGCTGAGCGAGCTGGCCAGTTCTGACAACCAGCGTGTCGCTGCCGAAGCGCAGCGCGCATTGGACGGTGAATTATCCGGTACGCCCGGCAGGTTCTCCCTTTCTGGCTGGAACACCCGGCAGGGTACGGTCAACGCAGATGGCACACCAACAACCCCAATGGCCGTTGGCCGGGTGCGGATGCTTGTCAATAACTTCGTAGCTAAACTGGCAACCAAGCCCAAGGTCACAGTGGTGGCCAACCAGCAGGAACTACAGCGCACCAACCCGGCACTGTACCAACAAGCCGTGGCTGCTCGCCCGCAGGGTGACTTTGCTACTGCTGAGGCGGCTGGGTACTCCTTCGGTGACGGCAACGTCATCATCTTCACTGACCGTATTGCCAATGAGCAGCACCTGCGGTTCGTGCTGGCCCATGAGACCTTCGGCCACTTCGGTATGCGCGGCATCATGCCCGCATCACGCTTCAACGCGCTTATGGAAAACATCTATGAGACAGATGGAAGCGCCAAGCTGGCAGTTGATGCCGCTATGGAAGTGCGCGGGCTGAGCAAGGCCGAAGCCGTTGAAGAATACCTGTCTGACTACGCCGGGATGCTTGAAACCAGCACGGTTGCCCGCATCTGGAACGCCATCAAGGGCTTCCTTGATCGCCTTGGTGTGAAGTTTGGGGATACAGCTACCCGGTACTTCCTTGATCAGTCGCGCCGCTATGTACGGCAGGGTGCCCAGGGTGTGACCTTCGATGCAGAGGCGGTGGCGAAGCGGCTGCACGCTGTTGAGTACGGCGATACCGGCACTGGCCGGTTCAGCCCGCAGGCAGCGATGAGTGCCAACGCCAAGGCGAATTTGTTTGTAACAGAGCTAGGCCCGTGGCCAACCAACTTCGCTGAGACTTGGGACTACATCCAGAAGCAAGGAAAGAATATTGCTAACATCTACGATGATGTGAAAGCAAAGTTCCTTAGCCTTGCAAATTACCGCGCACTGGAAAACCCAGGGCTATCAGCATTCGACGGCTTGATGGGCCAGACCAACCAAATTTCCATGGCGGTCAAAGCGTCATTGAATGAATATCTACGCCCCGTACTTGATGCTCCAAAAGCTGTGCAAGATAAAATCTCACGCACCATGTACAATGCGCGTAGCTATAAGATCAGCCAGTTCAAAGCCGGTGATCTTGGTAAAGAACCTCTGTTCAAGGTTGCTGCTGATGGTACCCTTACGCCAAATACGGCTGAGCAGGAGCGTATATTCAAAGCCGGTCTGATGACGCTCAAGCAGATTCAAGACGGCTATTCCTACAACCGTGAGATCGAGGGTACTGATGGTAAAGTCACCACGGTAAAAGAAACCGTGGCCGCTCAAAAAGACTTCACCAAAGAAGATTACGCTCTGTATGAGCGTGCCCGGCGTGCGGTGTTTAACGTCGAGATGCAGCTACTTCAGGCTGAGTACGGCGCCCTTATGGCTAACAAGCGCCTGACCAATAAAGAGATCAGCGGTTTTATGGCTGACAACAAACTCACTGCTGAAGATCGTCGCTTCGTTGATTCCATGGCACGCCGCGCACTGGCGCTCTATACTGAAGGCGCCGGTACTGATCCCACAGGTAACACTGTGATCGATCCAAAAGCCATGAAGAAGTCCGATGATTTCTTGGCTGCTGTTAATGCTGCGACGATTGGCACCGGCACAGACCGCAACGCTGCGGTGCGCGACTACTTTGCTTCGCCACAAGCGGCTGATGCATTCATCACTGAGCTGACCGCGTTTAAGGATCGTCGTCGCGAGATTACCGATGACAACAGGTTCTCCTTACAAAATAAGGTGAAGCAACTCATCCTCAACGAACACAACCTGAACACCAGGGATAAGATTTCCCGTCGATCTGTGATGACTGGATACACCCCGGTGTTGCGCGAAGGTAATTTCCAGACCCGCGTTCAAGCGTTTGTCAACGGCAAACTTGTTGAGGTGAAGGACGCGCACAAGGCGTTGCTTTCCTATTCGCAGTTTAACACCGAGCCCGAAGCCAAGACCGTGGCTGATATGCTCGATAAGGAATTCAAAGGTAAGACCTTTGAGTTGTTGGTGCGCAATGATGCCGGTGAGTTCGTACCTACCAAGGTAACACTTCGCACCACGACTGGTCGTGTGTTGGATGCCGTGGCCGCTGACCCGCAGCTCAACCTACAAGAATTCCTCTACGGGCTGAACCTGTTCAATGTGAACCTCAACCCGGAAAGCATGGCACGTATTGTCACCACGCTGTCGCGTCAGGGTGACGGTGCCCGTAGGCGGTTGGAGTATTCTCAGACCCCGGGCTTTGACCCCACCACTGGTATCTACGCCATCTCACGGCACATCGAAGGTCGTGCATCCACCATTGCCAAGGCCACCACACGGCAGGCGCTGCGCGAACTGATGAACCTTGATATAGCTGAGTCGCGTGCCCTGTGGTCAGGTGATGAAGTTCGGGTAAATCAGATGCAGGCTGAGATGAACAGGCTCAACGCCGACCCAAATGCGTCGCAGGATGCGAAGCGGTATGCGCTACAGCAGCTCACGCAAGCGCAGTACCAGTTCCGTATGACCAACCCGGAAGGGCGTGCTGAGCGGTCAATGGCTTACTATAACCAAGCCGCTTCTACCCTTGATTATCTTGAGGGTAGTAAATATGTGGATGAGACTGACTTCGGCGCAGGTCCTGTTGCTTCTCGGGTCCGTGCCTACACCAGCGTATGGCAACTTGGCGGTAGCCTTGCCCAAGGTGTACTGAACTTGCTCAGCCCATACACCAACTGGATGCCATACATGGCCAGCTTCAATGCGAAGAACGGCTTCGGCGGCGGCTTCGGTATTGGTAAGGTACAGTCAGCTTACCACTCAGCGTTCCGTCAGGTGGGTGCGCCGGGCATCTTGCGCATGACCATGAACCAAGCTGAATTCTACGATAACGTGGCCAAGGACCCGGCGCTTCAGAAGAAACACGGCCTGACAGTCGATGAAGCCAAGGTTATTGCTAACGAAATCCGCCAAGGTAAATTGATTCCGGCCCAGTCAAACGCACTCATCGCCACTGCGCGGGGGCAAACAACCAATAAGTTCCTGCGTGGTTTTATTGATAAGTACATGGCTCCATTCAACCTGTCAGAACAGGCAGGTCGTCGTGCAGCTTTCTTGGCTGCATACCGGTTGAAGCGGGACCAGATGCTCGGTGCCGGTAAATCCCAGAAGGATGCTCAACAAGAAGCAAGTGACTTCGCAGTGAAATCTCTTGACTTGACCCTTGGTGACTACTCGGTGCTGAACCGGCCACCTGCGTTCCGGGCTGGCATCACGTCCTTCCTCTATATGTACAAGACGTACCCGACCACCACGATCCAGTTGCTGGCCAATCTGTCCCGACCTGCGCAGCTATCCATGTTGGCCGGTCTGTGGTTCCTTTCCGGCGCAGCGGGTTTGCCTTTCGCTGAGGACCTTGAAGACCTGATTGATACCATCTCGCAGAAGCTAGGATTCCGGCAGGGCAGCATTCGGGGTGAGATCATCAAACATATCGAAGCTACGTTCCCCGGTATGTCGGCTATATTCCTCAAGGGTTTGGTGAATGAGTTCCTGCCAATACCCGCCGACATCGCCTCTCGCACTTCGATGGGTAACATCATCCCTGGCACTGGCGCATTCTTGGCTGGCGCTGATGTAGCCCGTGAACTTGGTGATATTCTTGGCCCGGCTGCAGGCTTTATCTCAGGCACTGCTGAGATGGCTCGCAACCTTGTGGTGTTCCCGTTCTCCTCGCGGGTGAGCCTGGAAGATGTAGCCCGGGAATCACCGATTACCTTGCTCCGGTTGATGGGTGACTCATACGCCTACCTACAGTCGGGTGCCGTGGTTGACCGCCGTGGGTATGTGGTTAGTAAAGATATGGATATGGGTACCATCATCACTCGGCTTGCGGGTTTCTACCCATCGCAAGCGGCGAACCAGTATGATGTTATCCGTATCGCCAACCGCACCACTGATTACCAGAAGGAAGCCGTGGCTTCGTTCCGTCACGCTTGGATCAAGGCTACCCTGCGCGGTGATACGCAGGCGGCTAGTGAGATCATGAATGACGTGCGCGAATGGAACAACGCCACACGTGGCACCCCACTGGAAATCAGGAACTTCTCAACCGGTAACACCAGGGCATTGCGTGAGGCTCAGCGGCCAGCGGGTGAGCGCGCACTGCGGGCTGCGCCAAGGGCGGCGCAGGAAGACATCCGTGGGTTTATTGACGCCCTGATCGATTAGGTCAGGGTGTTGCGCCTTGGATAACACTGAGGTGAGCGTTGATCGTCCGGTTTTCTTCATTGGTTAGGATGCCAATGAGGCGCGGGTGGTTGACGCTGAGGGCCAGCACGTATTGCTGACCCAGCTTGATATTGGTGCCCCGGCCAAGGTAGCCCTTCTCGGACTGCGGGGTGGCGTTTATACCCTGCTGGTTTATTTCTTCTACCAGTGAGCGGTAATCACCGCCCCTCGCAGCCAGCCATTTCTTGAAGTGCCTCCGGTCGATGGTGATCAAACCATCGTTGAGCGGCGCCCCCGAGTTAGGGCGGAATAGGTCGTATCGGATATGCACCTCACCCCGTGGCATACGGTTGGTGTCAATGATTTGTTGAGATGGGTTGGTCACGTGAGTCACGGTCAGCGCCGTGTGCGATTGGTCGTTCAGGTACTCGGTCAGCATGTCAAAGGCATCCGCATGGTTCTCAGTCACGGACTTACGCATTGCTCCGATCTGAGCCAGCACGTAGGCTGTACCGTCCTTATAGTCGAATTGGATAAGCCCAAGTTCCGTAGCAATTTTACCCATTAGGTCGGCACACAGGATACATTGTTCCCAATACCGCTCACTGCCGGAAAACTTAGCGCCATACTGCTTGTTGAACACACCTCGGTGGTGTTCAAGCGCCGCCATGATACCCGACTCCCCAAGCGCCAGCAGATGGCGGATGATGACCCGCCCGGCTGAGCCGTAGTTGGTGCTGAGGAATGAGTACATCTTCTGCCCTGCGTTGGTATTGCGCGTGAACAGGGGGTGCGGGTTGATTGTTACTTCCAACAGACGCGCCATCTGGGCATCAGTCTCAAGCCCTGACGCTGCCAGCATGGAGGCCAGTGACCGGTTGGATGAGGTGGTTACGATGGTCGCCCATGTCTTGGCATCACGCTCCTCAGCGGAGCGGGACAGCCGGGCCTTATCACGCCCCTGTGATACCCAATAAAGGAAGTCTCCGATCTCCTTGGCAGGCAGCATGGTGGCTTCGTCAATGGTGACCGGCAGGTTGTTGTAGAACCCCATGCGGGCAAACATGGCGTTCTGCGTGAACTTGGCTGTGTAGTGTAACCGCACCGGGTCGCCCCATACTGACTGCTGCCATAGCTGCGCCAAGGTCTTACCTGCCCCGGTCTGCCCATACAGGCTGATCGTCAACCCCTTGAGCCCGGTGAAGTTAAACAGTGGCGCTGCCATCCCTACACACAGCGCGAACTTGTGGGCTGACATGGTAGCCTTCTCTAATACAGAGGTGAAGTTGACCCATGCCTCAAGGGTGCCGCTTGTCTCATACAAGTTCTCAGTAATGCGCTGCGCGCCGAGTGCGACGCTCACAGTCTCAGTCGTTACGGAACCACTCGCATCGCGTTTGTACAACGTATCACCAAGAAGGAATTCGGCATTGTCCTGCTTCCATCCCATGGTGGCGTACAGGTTGGTCACCGACTTAAGCTGCCGCAGTTCTTCCATGTAGGACCGCAACATCATTTGAAATAGCTCCGTCTGCTTCTTAGTGGGAAGAACGATACCCTGATCTGCGATGGTAATAGCGAAGTCTTTGATGGAGAACTCAGCCAGGAGTGACTGCCGGAACGACAGGGTTTGCCAACCAACGTGCGGGCGGTTCCACCGGTAACGCACTGTCTCATACCCAAGGGACTCATCTCTACCATAACTGACCGGGTATATATCGAACGTGCATACGTCCACGTCGGATTTATCTAGGGTGATGCGAAGCCCGCCCCCTTCGCGCCACTTGAACGGCCTTGGCGGCTTCATGGTCAGGGGCTCTGGCGTATCTACCGGCGGCGGTGCCGGTGCGTACTCTATGGCCAGCCTTACGGGGGTCGTGATCTTGTTGAAGAACTTACAACCCTTGCACCCGTCAGGGCGTTCCTGCTCGAACCGAGTGCAGGTGGTCGGACCCGTGGTGCTATTGCGCCACTGATTCAGCTTGCGGAGGGTTGTGCCTTCATCATAGCCTGGGTGGTTCTGGCTCCAAGCCTTGGCCGTTTCTTCCGGGTCCGAGCAGTGCGCGGCCACACCCATCAGGGCATACCACAGGGGCTCAGGCACACTGTCTTGGTTCTGTACTGCCCATGCGACCTGGGCACACTTCTCAATGACCGTATCGGGGTTGGCCGGTGGGAAGTCCTGCTTCACCGCCATGGCATCCAATAGGGATGAGCGGGCGGGTTGTATAACTGTGGTGCTGGTAGTGACAGTACCAACCAGCAGGGCTGTCATATCCTCAACGCTGACAGGATCAGCGTCGATCAGCAGCTTAACCTCACCACCACCCTTGGGGTTCACGGTGCCGACAGGGCGCAGCACCCGGGCACTATCAGCCGGTACCGCAGGGTCGAACAGTGCGCGACCATCCTCAGTCGGGATCATAGCCTTCAGCCCCATGGCCAATGGCATCCACTCATCGTGAGTGAGTTCACGATCCAATACCCAGTACACATGCAGCCCGTTACCGGATGCCACGATCATAGGTTTCGGCAACTTGTTGGTAGCAACAAACTCGCCTAGCGCACGAAGCCCTTGCTTCCAGTGCGGGAAAGGTTTGTCCGGGCCGCAGTCAATGTCGAGGTACAACGCTTTGATCAGGTGGACATTCTCCTGCTTACGCCCTGCCCGGCGGTCAACAAAGGATGCCACTGCGTAGTACACGTTGTTACCGGCGCCGTTCAGCGCGTCTATGTTGCTTGCCAGCGCAGCTATGTCACTGTGGAATCCCTGCCTCGGTCCTTGGCCTTTGTTGAGTGTTATTGAAACAACATAGCCCTCGGACGGGAGGACCCGCCGAAGAAACTCAAGCGTATCCATGGCCTACCCCTACCTTCATCCTACCCAAAGAGGAGGGGGAAAAACCCCCTCCTTAGTCTATTGATACTGGGCAACCAGAGCAAGCAACCTGTGCTTGCGCATTGGCTGTGTCAGACCAAGGACCTCGGGTGTTGGCCACCCGTGTTCGCGCACAATCGACACTAGAACACGTACTGTCGATAACACCTTATCCGCGTTCTTTGGCCGGACAGTCTGCCCCCTGACCCAGCCATAGTACGTCACCCGAGAGACAGCGAATAAGCTAGCCATCTCCCCGGTGGTAATAAGCATGTGCTTGCGCAACGCCTCGATCTTTGAGAAATCGAGGTTGTTAGGCATCATCAGTTCCCATGTCACCGATCATGTTGGCAATCTCATCTGCCAGATCGACACCGCTGCTCACCGCTGGTGCAGGCTTGGCAGCAGGCTTGGGCGCTGCAGCCCTCGGAGCAGGAGTAGCAGCGGCAGGCTTGGCAGCACCGAACCCGCGCTTGGGCGCCGCAGCAGCCGGAGCCGGGGCTTCCTCCCCAGCTTCCTCAACCGCTGGGGCTGGTGCAGCAGGGGCGACCTGACGAACGGGAGCAGAGCGTGGAGCCGGGGGCGGCGCCGCTTTAGCAGGTTGAGTTTCACCAGTGATCTCCTTCACCTTATCCGACCCGAACAGGTCATCAACCGCACCCATGGTTTCCTCATCCAAGAACCCGCCGAACCCGAACTTCAGCTTCGGGAAGGACGCATCCGTGTCAAAGGAGATGCGGGTACGTGCGATCTCAGGCGCGATGCCGTGGACAGACAGTTCCTTCTGGTAGGCGTTCAGCCCCTTCAGCGCAGCCGGGGTCACTTCCAGCAGGTACACAGGGCCAGTGGCATCGTCAGCCGCAACCACGGCCAGACGCTTCTTGTCGGCACAAGCCTTCACTTGCTGACCGTTGGGCGTCACTTTGGAACCCCATGCGTTGTGCGGGCAGTTGGCACACAGGTCGTTCTGCGGGTTGGTTGAGTCCGGGTGGGGGCCAACGCCATCAAGGGAGTAGCAGTCAGGCGCCTGCGGTTCGCTATCCTTGTTCCATTCCTTGGCATACCAAGCCTTGGACAGACGGGGGTTAGCGCCGACGATGACCACATCAAGCTGCGTCTGGTTAAGCACAGTCTCAGCACCGTCTTCAACGATGCGGAAGCGTGACCCCTTGATGGAGATGCGGGGGAATTCACCACCGCCGCCAGAGATACCGCCAGCCAGGGCTTGTGCCAGGGCAGAGGGCTGACCCATACGCGCCGCAAGGTGCGCCGGGACTTTTACGTTAGCAGGAATAAGATTGCTCATGGGTTTCTCCTGTTATGAGCGTGGATATTTAAGTGGTTGAGCGACTTTAGCCATGCCGCCACTGCCGCCACTGATGGCACCGCTAGCGCCGATAGTCACAGTAGGGGGCACACCCATTGCGACCCGCGCTTGAAGCGTGATGATCTGATCACCGATCTCACTGACTTCTTTGCAGTACACCAGGGTGTTCTGATGTGAGTGATAGTCGCTGTGGGAAATGACAAACCCGTTTGAGATGCGGAACACCGACACGACCGGCTGGCCATTGTACAGTGCGTTGCTCAGATGGTTCGGCCTATCCGGTGCCGATGGTCCGTACACCTCCTTCTCTGCGTTACGCATCATGCGTAGCAGCCATTTGCCTATCATTACCCGTCCCCCTTCGCTGTCGGTTTGCGTACGTTCACTTCCAACTTGGTGCCGTAGTTCACGCCTGATGGCACTGCGCCACGGGCTTCAATGTAACCGCGCACTGCGGTTTTGCTGACACGGCGCTCAAGAAGATCAAACGCTTCGTTGTCCTTGATGTATACGAGCACCGCATCCCAGTCAGCCACATTGGCAAAGTCCGTGGTGGTCACGAATGCTGTGCCGTGGTTGGTCTTAAAGGACGTGACGCCTTGCACGTTAGCCTGTTCGAGAAGCCATGCTTCCATCTTTGACATCTTTGCCTTGATGTCATTGACCTTTTCTTCTGCTTCACGTTCGACTGCCTGCTTCCGCTGTCGCAGGGTAATGTACCCAGCGACAACTTGGTCAACTGTTAGTTCTGCCATTTGTCTACCTCGCTTGTTGTATCAATTCCAGCAGCAGTCCTTGTAACCGCTGCTTCCCCTTGAGCCGTTCGTACATCTTATGTTCAAGCGCAGTGGCTTCAATGTGGATGACGTTCGACACGTTACGCTTACCAATACGTTCAATTCGTCCGTTAGCTTGAACGTACTGCTCGTTGCTTGTCACTGGTCCGTACCAGATCACAGTACTGGCAGCGGTAAGTGTCAAGCCATGAGCCATTGTAGCAGGGTGCGCAATCAACACGTGCGGGTCACGCGCATCCTGAAAGTTCTTGAAGATGGTTGAACGCTCAGACGAACTGACCGCGCCGTTGACCACAGCAACTGACCATCTCTTGCTCAGCTCACGCTCAAGCATGTAGAGGGTGCCGGTCAGCGGGACGAAGATGATGACCTTCTGCCCCGCTTCTTCAATGATCTCATTCACAGCGTTGACACGCGGTGAACAGTCGAGTTCGACGTTGTTACCATCTTCATCATAAGCCACACCGCAGGCGATCTGAACCAGCTTCTGGACCTTGACCGCTTCGTTGACCGCAGTGATCGTGCTGCCTTCGTCAGATACCTCAGTCATAAGATGGCGCATCATGGTATCGTAGTGCTTCTTCTGGTCGGGTGTCAGGTCTACCTGTCTTGTCTGTATGATAGTGTCAGGAAGATCAAAACACTCGTCACGTGTGAAGCGCACCGCTGGGTGCAGGATGTGGTACACAGTCTCAACACTTCCTGGGCGGGGCAACCAACGGTACTGGCGTTCTTTATACATCACTTGGTCGCGGAACGCTGTGTAAGTCTGAGTGCAGTACGGACTATCAACCAGCTTCGCCAAGGCCCACGCATCAGTCGGTTCGTTGGGTGTCGGTGTGCCGGTCATCAGCCACAGGTGTGTGTTTGGGTTCTTGTCCATCCACTTCCTGAACACCTTGAACCGCGTCGTACCGGGGGTGCGTAGCACCGCAGCCTCATCAACGATGACCAGATCGAACATGCCAACGGTGTCGTCAGCGATGATTGGGAAACCATCGTGATTGATGATGAAGAAGTCAGCATCTGTTCTCAGCAACTTCTTCCTGCGTTCAGCCGTGCCGTGCAGCACCACGCCCTTGCGGTCAGGGAAGCCCATGAAGATGGCATCACCCCACACACGGTCGAGTGTGGACAGCGGGGAGATGATAAGCACCTTACCTATGCTGCCTGTACGCATGAGGTAGTCAGCCGCCCACAGGGCACTCTGCGTCTTGCCAGTGCCGATCTCGTTCAGCACCAGGGCCTTCTTGTGGTAGGTCAGGAAGGCAGCGGTCTTGCGCTGGTGCTCATACGGCTGGAACCGCCCGGGCCACTCATAGTAGTGCTCAATGGGTGACGGAGCTTCGATCCCGAGCCGCCGCAGGATGGCAACCTCCCGTACCTTATGCGGTACGACCACCACATCATGACCCTGCAGGTGCACGGCCTGAGCAGACGGTATGGTTTCCAGTACCCGGCCAGGATGGTTCAGCTTGAGAACAAGCGCCTTGGCTTTCTCAAGCACCAGCATCAGTCAAGCCCTTGGATGTAATCCCTTGCAGCAGCCAGCGTGGCATCATCATAGACGACAAAGCACTTGCCGCCTGCCCGCTCGATCTTTGCCATACAATCAACCTGTAGCTTGGTTGGTTTGCTCTTAACATCTGCCTTTACCTCTATCCCGACGAAATAACCATTCACACATACGATCCGATCAGGGATGCCTGCCCTGCCGAACGGCCCCGCTTGGGGGCTGAAGAACCAAACACCTAGTTGGTTCAACATCTTGTCAACTTTAGCCTTAACTTTACTCTCAGGTGTGGCCATTTTATACTCCTACTTTACACCAGTGTCAAGTTCACTTTGCGTAATCGCAGAAATCTTTACACGGGCAGTACCGGCACAAGCCACTTGGTTTGGCTGGCCAGTTATCCTTCTCTGCTGCCACTTCAATACGCCGGATGCGGTCGAGCAACCGTTCCCAGTACACCGAGGCATCCCGCTTGCGGTATATCTCCTTATCCGTGCTCATGTCCTGAGTCCACACGAAGGTGCTGGTCACCAGCTCAACGTCAGGATAGTGCGCGAACACCTGCAACGCGAACAATTCAAGCTGTGTAAAGTCCGGCCTGCGCTTGCCGGTCTTCCAGTCCATCACCACGGCGCTGTGTTTCTTCACAATCAACACGTCAAGTTTGGACCTGATCCACGCATCCGGGTCCCACCAACCTGTCGGTGTTAACCCAGGGTTAAGGGTCATCTCCTGCTCGATGTGCAGGTCACCCGTCCCCACCATGGCTTTGATCACACTGACCACGGGTTCTAGGTTAGCTACTTCCGAGGGTAGTTCTTCAAGCACCCCCTTCAGCCGTTCTTCCAAGAACTTGTGGATACGCTCACCGTGCAGGCTGGCCTCACCCCCCTGGTCCTTAACCGTCTTGGCAATACGCTGGTGGTAGTACCGAAGGGGGCAGTTCTCAAACAGCTTGATGGATGAGAACGAATGGCTGAGCTGCATTATGTTTCCTCGGGTTCCGATGCCATTGGTATAACATACACCCCGGCTTCGAGAAACATCTGCTTGGCAACCTCGAACTCCTCGGCTGGCATGTTGGTCTGCCCTGCCCCTGTGTACACCACCTGTATGCCAGCTTGGATGAGGGTGCGCGCACAGCGGGCACAGGGCTGATGGGTGACATAGGCATACCCACCGCGCAGCGAAGCACCCACCTTGGCAGCTTGGGCTACTGCGTTCTCCTCAGCATGGGCAGTCCACAGGTACTTGGTCGGTCGCTCCATGCGCTCAGGCAGATCACGCACTCCGATAGGGATACCGTTATACCCGCTGGCCACGACCACCTTGTCGCTGGATGTGACGATGCAGCCCACTTTGGTGCTCGGGTCTTTCGACCGTGTGGCCACCATCTCGGCCATGTCCATGAAATACTTCTGCCATGACTTGCTCACTTGCATTCTCCGTAGTTGGGACCATGATCTGCTTCACATGCCACGGGTAGGTCCGGTGCCCATGACGGTGGTGTTGACATGACTTGCACCATGTATGCCTTGGCTCCCTCAACCTCAGCTTCGTCACACAAGATCACCACTTCATCGTGAACCTGCAAGACAACTTTGTAACGCCGCCCAATGATAGCCATTTGTTCAGCCACGACAATGCGGGCCAGTGCCTGCACGATGTTCTCAACAACCTTCCCACCATAGATGCGGGTGAACTTGTCGTACGGCATACTGGCTCCGGTGACCTTGGCCTTAACCGTTTCGCGATACACACGTGCATCACCAGCGTAGGCGTACCCATTCCCGTACTGGGTCAGTAGCGGGTAGCGGATGAACAACCCGTTGGGTAGCGCGATACCTTCCTTGGATGTGACCAGTGTGGGCAGCGCATCGGATAGAACAAGCTCATCACCTTCAATGATCTTACTCAGTGCCGCGTTGCAGCGGTTCCACAAAGCGCCAACTCTATGGTTCTTATCCCGATACAGACTCACGATACGCATCGCTTCATGCAAATCAATCTCAACCTTGATCCCGCCCATACCAAGGGCAAGCGCGTCACGGAACTTGGTTGAACCCATGCCGTAACCAAGGCCGAGGATACAGGTCTTACCAACGAAGCGTTCTAGCTTGTCAGCCTTGGTCACCTTGCGACCGTACACCTCACTGGCAAACTCAGAGTAGATGTCACGACCCTCAGCAAAGGCTTGCACCAGATCGTTCTGCCCGGCCACCCATGCCAGCACACGAGCTTCAATCTGCGCCGAGTCACATGCCACCAGCATCTTACCAGCAGGCGCACAGATGGAACGCCGCAGCGCACCGCCACGTGGTAGGTTCTGTAGGTTCATCTTATCACCACCGCTGAAGCGGCCTGTGTGTGCGCCGTAGTAGTTAAGCAGGATGGGCAGGGTGCCACGCTCAGACACACCGAGCAGCGACCGGGTGCGGCTCTCCTCAATGGTTGACTTCACACCAAGCCGTGCGCCCACGGCATCAGCAACGAACGGGTTGTCATGTTCGAGCAGACCGGTGAAGTTCTTATCCGACTTGCTGAACGCCCATGCTTGCTTACCCGTGGTCAGGCTGGTCTTCGTCGGTGGGTCAATGCCAAGCACCTTGAGGTAGGTTGCGAACTTCTCATTGGACATGAGCGTTTCACGCGCTGCCTGTGGATCAAGGAACGCAGCGGCGTTACCCAGTGTGTTGAGCAGGTCTTCCTTACGCAGCACTTCATTATCAAGGTGCTCGGTCAACACGTCACGGTTAAGGGTGAGCGTTGGCTCAGTATACATACGCAGCGTCTGGTCGATAATCATCAGCTCACTGACCGGGAACCCTCGTGCCATCCTTCGGAACAGCTTGTAGGTAAGCTCCACATCATTGCAGCAATACGATGCGTACCGCTGCATCTCATACGTGGTGAAGTCAAGGCGGCGCTTGCCCAGTGCGTTCAGCACTTCGTCACCTTTCTCACCCAAGCGGTAGTGTGCTGCCAACATCTTGAGAGAACCGCCAACCATGACGTTGTGCAGGGGGCGAGCCATTGACAGGGTATCCAGCCACAGCTTCGGCTTGATGCCGAAGTGCCATGAGAGGATGGCACCATCGAACACGGTGTTGTGTGCAAGGATGGCCTTGTCGCGGTAGTCAAGTGACTTGAGGAACCTACCCGGATCAGTACCGGTGTACCAATCCGTAGGGTGGTCGTTGACCTTCACAGCTACGCCGATCACCTCGAACCGAGGGTCACGCACATAGGCTTCGGTCGTCATCTTGGATAGGCTGTAGTCCCTATCGTAGTAGGTCTCCATGTCTATAGTAACTATATCCATCACATGATGTCCTTATAAGATTCCCGCCGCACTATTAGACTAACTACTTTCTGGCTAACCCCATATTGTAGCGCTAGGTCTACCTGACGGATACCACCAGAATCATAAGTTGCCCTAAGTTCACGGACTTGTTTTGGGGTTAACTTTGCATTCGCGTGTTTTGATCTGGGTTGAACCTTACGCCCTTTATGGTAAGCATCCAGTAGGTTTGCTCTCATAGACCCTAAGAAAAGGTGCCTTGGGTTACAACAAAGTCTGTTATCACAAGTATGCAGGACAAAGCGCTTGTACTGCTTCGCCCTCCTTTCCAGCCTGAACCCAGTGAGCAGCGCCACACCACCGTAGTGTAGGTAGTACGCTACTCTATGAGCCTGTACATGCTTCCCATGCCACGTCAGATTCCCGTACCCAGAGCTAGTCCTAGCCCCCTGCCAATCCCAACAAGCGTCATCTGCGCCACGCGCAACGCGGCGCCAGAAGTTTTCGGGTGTGTTTCTCGGGCTCATTACTAGCGTATAGCAGGTCTAACTACACAGAGTCAATCGTTACTATGTCCACTACTTCACTCCCATCTTCTTTGCTGCTCGGAACGCAGCGTATTTGGCTTTGAACTCTGGGTCATTCTTAACCAAGTCAGCTATGAATTGAAGTAGCATATCCTCAGTTTCAACAGCCATCATCTCACGACGAACGGCCAGACGCAGTTGCTCGTCAAAACCTGAGCGAACAGTCACACCGGGTGGGTCCCACCCTACGGTGTTGTTAGTGATTATCGTTTTCATCTTGCTTCCCCCCTATCTTACGTATCTTCTGAACAGTGGACACTATCTCGCCATGTCGTTGCTTGCCGTGGTTACCAGCGATGATAACCCGTTGGCCTGTGTCGAACTGTGCGAAGTAGTGGTCCTTGGATTTAACCAGTTTGTATGGCACCGGACTTTCATCCAGTGCCAATCTGATCTTCGGGTCAAGCTTCATTGTCGTCGGGCCGGTGCTCGTTGGTGAGCCATCCACGCTTCATTGACTTTATCAAGGGTACGTTCAAGCTCAGCCAGCTCACGCTGACACGACCAGTATTCCTCAGTGTCTGGGTAAGTCTGCTCAATGAACTGCTTCTTTGAAGCGATCCTACCCATCAGCGTATACAGTGACACAGGCTTGTTGGTGTCAACCTTCTTCGGCTCACGGACGATCATCATCACCTCCCCCTCGCACTTCATATGACAATAGAAACAGGATGCAGCAGCCAGCGTGTGCCAGATGCGACAGGCCAGTCTCGGGATCACAACGCTCACCCCTCCACCATGCCCACATGTGGCGCATCAAGGCAGAGAACGGGCGGCTCCATGCCATGCCCTTCTCCCAGTTACGTGGTGCATACTTGGTCGCACCGTAGTCCAGTACCTTCACGATCTCCTCAACAGCATCGGATGGCAACAGATGATAGGGCAGCTTGCCCGTATCATCCTTACGCCCTTCACTCATCCCGGTCATCTGTCTTTCCTTTCTGCATGAAGTACATTGTCTTCTCAGCGTTAGCTATGATGGTTGATAGCTGCACGTTGTAGAATGTTGCCAACACAACCAGCTTCGATAGTGATGGCAGTAGTCTGCCCTGTTCCCAGCTTGTTATGCTGGTTTCAGAGAAGCCTGTAGCACCGTAGACACCTATGATCTTATGGCCGCGCACCTTACGCAGTGTACGCAGCACAACACCAAGTGCCTTGGCAAACTCAGCAGTATCTATCTGTATAGCCATAGTGCCAACCCCACAGCACAGCCTGTTCCAAAGAATGATGCCAGCCATATCAAACACAAGGCTATGATGGCATCGAGCTTCACGTTCTTCACTGCGTATCCTCCTGTGTAATAGCTAGCCTGTGGCCAAGTGCTTTGAACACCCGCTCAAGATCAACGATGCTGGGCACTGTGTCACCCATGCGCCAGCGGCGGATGGACCGCTCACTTATCCCTGACATCTTGGCCAGAGTACCAAGCGTCAGACCTTGGTCTTCTGCTAACTCAGAGATGAGGTGCACCAGTGTGTGCACCGTCTCATTAGCTGGCTTCGGTTTCATAGCCCTATCACCTCCACTTTCACTTTGTCTTTACCGTCCATCTTGATTGTGCGTGTGCCCTTGGCCAAGCCAACCAGTGTGTCGCACAGGCAGTACACTTCATATTGCAGGGTACGTACCTTGTACTCCAACCAGAGGCACCACACGGCCAACACAAGGCCGAGGATGACCAGCGTTGTCTCGCTCATATCGTCACCACCTCACCCCATGGTGCCTCGTCGTCACCGTTGCTGACCCACAGTACAGGATGCTCAGGTGCATCACCGAAGTCATTGCAGTACAGGTCTGTCAGAAACACAGTAGCAATAGGCTGGATGTCGTGCTCATCCATGAACCGGAACACAGGGCTGAAGGCTGTACCGCCACCACCATGAGGCTCGATGTGCAGCGTATCGTCACGACCGAAGCGGTCGTAATGGCACACCTTGCTGTCGAAGTAGATGATGTGCAGGGCAGACGGATCACCATCTTCCTTGACTGACCGCACCTCGGCAGCGAACTCATTCAGCACACGGTCGGTAATGGAACCGGAGCAGTCAATGGCAATGGCGATCTCACCAAGGCTCTCGCCTGTCACGCTGGGTAGATATAGCCCTTGTGAAAGGAACCGCCTGTTGGGCCGTGAGAAGCTACGCATGTCGGTCTTGCACTTCTCAACGAACCTACGCAGCACATCACGCCAGTCCACCTTGGGATGCAGTGTCTCATCAATGAAACGCTGCATGTTGGCAGACAGTTTGCCCATCATCTTCGCAGCCTGCGCTGCCTGAGCAACCTTTACTCGCCACTCAGCCTGCTCCTGTGCCTGCTCAGCAGGGGAGCCTGATGCGTCTTCGATGTCAGCACCGGGGCCACCGGGCGCACCCTCACTACCTTCCGGTAGGATGTTGTAGATACCATCACTGGTGCCACCACCAGCATGATAGATGTTGCGGTCGAGGCATCCGCCTTCGATGAACTTACCGATCTTCTCATCAATGAGAAGCTGGTTGATCACATAGTCAGCGGCCTTGTTCCACTTCATGGGGTCACGACCATGCCGCCGGTACACATGGTCAAGCATGGGGTGGAAGCACTCATGTGCCACAAGGAACGTGACCTGTTCATCAGTCAGGGTGTCAAGGAAGTCAGGGTTGAACCTGATCTCCTTGCCGTTGGTGCAGGCAGTCGGGATGGTATCATCCAGACGCATTGGCATACCGAGGGCTACAGAACCCACGAATGGGTGCTGTAGGATAAGCCCTGTCTTGGCCTTGGCCAGACGCTTCATGTGATCCATTACAGTACCCTCAGAACTTCGACGCCATTGCGGATCGGGTCACGTGTCGTGAGGTAGTTACCAGCGCCCCACATCTGGCCAGCACGTGACGACACAGACGACTGCAATGACTTCAGATCAAAGTCGCCTACAGGGATGATCACCTCATCGCCTGGACCCATGGTTGTAATATAACCAAGGACGTAATCACGCAGGGCATTGTGCGGGTACTTGTGTGGCGCACGTTTACGCACCTTCTCAGGCACTGGTGCAGCAACCACAAGGGTGCCGTACTCTTTGCCGTCCGGTGCAATGATTTTGTATTGCACACCAAGACTATCAATGCGCTTCAGCGCGTCGATAAGAACTCGGTTCTTCAGCTCGGTCCACTCAGTCATTGTTCATTCTCCTTTTATATGCCGCTCATGAATGAGCGCATCTTGTCCATGATTTGTTGTGCTTGGTCGGCAGTGTCCTGCCGCAATGTCTGGTTAGCCCTGAGTGCGTCAGGGTGATGTGATGCCAGCTTTGCTTCTACTTCTTGTCGCATTGCTTCAAGGTTCGGATCATCGTTGAGGTTCAGCCTAGGCAAAAGCTCGCACAATTCCTTGGCATGATCAATGAGGCTATCGTAGATGCGCCCTTTGGGATTACCAAGCTGCTTAGCTATATGCTCAACACGCTCGAACAGTCGTTCCCAAACGTCACGAGTTGCTACGGCTTGGGCCTGCTTGAGACGGGATGAAACATCATCCTGTAGGCGTGTCAGTTCATCGCTTGACAGTTCGGTGCGGAAGTCCGTTGACGGGACAGGAAACACAGCCATGTCAATCTTAAACTTATTCCTGATATCGCGCTCATCAGGGTAGTCACTATCCATATACATATTACCAAGAGCGCGCTTAGCTTGCAGCTTAAGCGGTGCGTAGTGATGCACGAAGTCAGACACCACGCTCTCCCACTCTGCCTTGGCAGTACGGAACTTGGTCATGAAGTTGAGGTAGTTAGCGGAAGGTAGAAGCTGCGTACCCTCCATGCCCCAAGGCAGCGTGTTGGTGTAGAAGTCCTGACGAATGGCCGCGCTCTTGGCGTGAACCATATCGAGGTAGTCATTTGCAGGCAGCAGGGACTTATTGAACCTACCCGCATCGCTGCTGGCATAGTTCATGGTAAGTGCCTGTTGCGTTACTCGCTTGTCATACTTACGCGCTGTCCATTGTGAGATGGACAGTTGCACCAGCAAAGCGCGATCACTTAGGTTCATCGTTGTTCTCCTCTACATAGGTTTTGTTCAGTACTAAGCTGTTGATTAGGGATTGGGAGACGCCGTAGCGCCTCGCCAATCTACCCTGTGACACGTTGCCCTCAGCATAGACACGCCGTATCTCACGTGCTGTCTCAGGCGTTAGCTTGCTTGTGTATGTCCGTCTCATCAGAACAACACATCTTGATGCTTGACTGACCATTGCGTAAACGCTGCCGTACTAGCAAGCGCAGGGTTACGCTTCGCTGCCTGACTGATGGTGAGTACTGAGAACTCAGGCGGCATACGCTCAGCATAGGTACACACTCTGGCAAAGTTACTATCAACAGCGCGTGTAGCCAGTGCACCAGACAGGGCATAGAGTGTCGCCGGGTCAGTCGGTACGTCAGCAGTATCGGGATGCAGCAAGATAGCGTCAGGGTTAGGCAGCTTACGGAAGATACGCAGGAACCCCACGAACTCAGCCGCTGCACCCTCACCTACAGCACCCTTGAAGCACTCGAACTCTGCATCTGATGGCACTACACCAAGCACAGCAGAGACACCCTCAACCCATGACCTAGGCGTTGGGTTGCAGTCACGCTGAGCATCGAAGTCATGCAGCAAGCCCGGCCTAAAGCGCAGGAAGCTAACGACCTCTGGCCTTACACCATTGCTCAGCATCCATGATGAGCTGTCATCAAGGTGTGTCTCAAGCTCAAGCACAGTCTCACGATTACGAAGGTGAGACAGCACCCTGTTAGCCCCTGCGCGGTCACTCTGCCTGTTGCCAGTAGAAACTACAGTCCACCCATCTGCCATGGGTACACCGTGCAGCGTCCTTGCCTGACAGATGTTAGCAAGAACCTTTTGTAGATCAGCACTTGCTTGGTTGCGATCATCGAAGCACAGCACACCACCTTCAGGCGTGTCATACTTGCTGCCCTTGGCAGGGAACCAGTCAGGGATTTTATAGGTCAGGGTATCGGCCCCCAGGTATGGGATACCGAAGTCCTCAACCAGCATGGTTGGCATATGCCGCTCGATGTATTGCAGACCTAGATCATGCGCTACCTCGTGGGTAATGGTGGTCTTACCACCCCCCGGCGGGCCTTCAATACATACTGTACGCTTGGCCTTGATAAGAGCGGCAAGCGTTGCCTTCATAAGCTGTGGTCGCATGTGTTCATCCATTCGTTGTTACTGACGGGCCTCGTCAGGTGCAGCATGACTGCACTACACAGGGGGTTGGACCCTGTGTTTCGGCCTGTTACAGTTGGTGTGCCTTCTCGTGGATGGCATTGATGATACCGGCGACTTCATCACCGGACCAACCCATGAACATCATAATCATCTCGGCCACACCACGGATATACTCGGGGTGTACTCCATGCCCGTCACCACAGAGGACAGCAGCACCACCCACGGCTTGGTCAAACACTTCTTGTGACTGCACAGGAAGGTTCATCTCCACACGTTCCAGGAACGTCAGTATCTTCTCGCTCATTTGTTCTCTCCTCAATGCTTGCGGTTGTAGTTGTTAAGCACATCCTGAAAGTCATCAGCCGTGATGCCGCACTCTTGCAAGATGATGGCTGCTACCTCTGGGTTATCCCACACAAGGTCCTCAAGGGTAGGGCCAAAGCCCTTGGCACTACGCGCTGCCTTGGTGACTGACCTACTCCAGTCACCGTAGTCATAGGACAGGTCGTGGTCTGAGGTGTCACGCAGTACTGGCAGGGCATTGATATCAAGCGCACACAGACGCTCTAGCAGCCATGCTGCGAAGGATACATCAAGGTACTCTGTGGCTTGGTGAGCGTTGTAATAGCCAACGCTGATGTTGGTACACTCAGGGATAAGGTGAGTGTAGTTAGCCGTATCGGTAAACGTACCGCCAGTATCCAAGCCATATGATCCGCCAAGCTGATCAGCAAGGGCATGAGCAAACCCATCAGAGCAGCACCTAGACCCTTGGTGTGTGATGATACTAGTGGTGCCACGCCTGTCGAAAGCAATGGCATACTTGATGCCATCCAGTAGGTCAGGCACTTGCTTGGCGATGTAGTCAGAACCTAGACCACCCACCTCCTCAGCAGCATGAAAGATGTACAGACCCGGCACATTACGCCGGATCATGTTGACCATAAGCCACACACCTACAGTGCAGTCAGCACCAAGACAGGATGCCTGAGAGGTCTCGTGTAGTGACAGCAAACCGCCACCGTAGATGACCTTCTGTGTGCCAGCAGTGCGGTGCACAGTGTCAGTATGTGATGACCACAGCACGGGGTGGTCAGTGAGACTACCTACCTGCAAGATGCGGTTACCCACCTTGTCGATGACCATACCGGGGATACTGTCAAGATACTGAGCACAGAAGTCATCGACAGCCTTGGTACCTGCCGGACGGCAGGTAGTGTGCATGGTAACCAGCTCACGAATGGCTGGTGTGGTGAATGTTGGTGCCTTGGTGAATGGCTTGGTCATAGGCTTGGTTGGCTTGGCTGGTGTGAATGTCATTGTCCTGTCCTCTCTCATGCTGCCAGGGCATTATTGAAGTCGATTACGTGTTGGTTGTGGTCGTTGATAGTTGGGCTGGTAGGTGACAGCTTGAACTTGTCACTGTCGTCACTGTCGTCACTGTCGATTTTCGCGGCACAGTCAGTGCACACATACTCACCATCGTCGTTGTGTGTGCTGCTCATGAAGTCATGGGTGTATGCTTCACCACAGTCAGGGCAGGTGAAGTAGTCTTCACG
>Ga0315906_10001460_pt1 | contig 35051 bp, 34 predicted proteins | sample LakEriMetagenome_4_FD_203526 | JGI IMG/M metagenome (GOLD analysis project Ga0315906, IMG submission 203526) | Freshwater fungal communities from buoy surface, Lake Erie, Ohio, United States - Buoy 2 MA122 | ecosystem: Environmental > Aquatic > Freshwater > Lake > Lake biofilm | place: USA... | reverse complement strand
TGACCTTAAGTTTTGCTTCAAGTTGTTGTAACTGCGATGGCGAAAGCTCTCCGTCGCAAATGACTGTGTCTGCGCCACTGGATGCGACCACGTTTCGAAGTTCTTCCACTTTTCCCGAGCCGATATACGTAGCAGGATCTGGCTTATCGCGGCGCTGAATGAATCCATCTAGAACTTCAGAGCCAGCGGTTTGCGCCAAAGCTTTTAATTCATCGAGGGAATTTTCAGCCATCTCTGCTGTGCCTTCAGTCCACACTCCAATTAAAATCACTCTCTCTAATTGAAGTTCGCGATACTCAGCATCTGAAATATCTTGTAGCTGGGTAGAAAAACCTTTAACTCTTCGTAACGCCGCACGATCTGAAATCTCAGATTGTGAAGAGGTCTCTAAATCTTGCTCATCTGCATCGTAATCAGCTGTTATGCGCGCGCTCTCACGCAGAAGTGCTTCAAAAGAGTCTTCGCTCCTATCAATTGGCGGTTCTTTGCTCATTTAAAAGAACTTAGCCAAATCTACATCTCTCACTAATTCAGCTGGCCCGATGAGGGTTGCATTTGAATGTCCATCAATATCTACTTCAAGACGACCACCTGGTGGGTAGATGACCCATTTAGCCGGAAGGCTTTTGTTTTTCTTTAACGTTGCAGCTAGCGCAACTGCGCAAGTTCCTGTTCCGCATGATTGAGTTTCGCCACTTCCGCGTTCAAAAACTCGCATCTTTAATTCGGAATCACTTATGAATTCAACGAACTCGACGTTAACGCCTTCTGGATAACTCTCTTTCGGGCGAACGATTGGGGCATCCGTTAGTTCGCCCACTAAATTTAAATCTTCAACGAAAACAACTGCATGCGGATTTCCTATGCTGATGTTAAATCCATTCCAAATATGACCATTTTGCGAAGCAGTAATCTCTTCAGACTCGTCTTGAACTTTGCCCATATTGACGGAGATGTCACCTTCAGCTGGAACGCGCAGGTGTTTGATTCCATCTCGAGTGTTTATTGCAAATATTCCTTCGCCTTGGTGGCCATGAACCACTAAGTACTTAGCCATAACTCGAATACCGTTGCCGCACATTTCAGCAAGAGAGCCATCTGAATTTCTGTAATCCATAAACCATTTACCCTCGCGCTTAAGGATGCGAATGAGTCCATCAGCGCCAATACCAGTTTGTCTGTTGCAGATTGCTTGTGTTTGAGCAGTTGTCACGGATTGCTGATCATCTGGATCAAAAATAATTACAAAGTCATTATGAGTGCCGTGCCCATACGTTGCTGGAATCGACTTTGTAGTATTCATATAAGAGTTAGTTTAGTAGTTCTTTATCGTTACAGGGATTCCAAAATACTTTCTAGACGCGGCTGCCGAGGTGAAATCCACTTAATTCGAGCATCTCGTGAGAACCAGGTTTCCTGTCGTCTGGCATATTGGCGCGTAGCTCGTTTCGTTTCTTCAATTGCTGCATCCAATGAGATCTCACCTTGCAGATGAGAGAGAACTTGCGCGTACCCCAAAGCCCTTTGAGCTGTGCGACCTTCTAGTAATCCTGCATTCATTAGTTGCTGAACTTCTGCAACCAAGCCTTGATCAAACATTGTGTTAACGCGTTCATCAATTCTTTCAGAGAGCAATTCTCTATCCATAACTAACCCAAATTGTCTGGCGTGCGGATATCTAGCACTCTCTTCTCTGGGTAAATTAGCAGTAAATGGTTTACCAGTAATCTCAATAACTTCCAGGGCACGAATAATTCTTCGCAAGTTTGCTCGATCTATAGCCAGAGCCGCTGCAGGATCTAATTTTTCTAAGCGCGCGAACATGGCATCTATTCCGAGTTCTTCGGCTTCCTTATTTAATGTATGCCTCACCATTGGATCTGTATCTGGAAAATTTAATTCATCTATTGCCGCTTTGATATATAAACCAGTACCGCCCACCATGACAACGCTTTTCCCGCGTGAATGTATTTCATCAATCGCATCTCGCGCAGCACTTTGATACCAAGCCACTGTTGAATCCTGATTAACATCTAATACATCGAGCATGTGGTGCGCGATGCCTTGACGTTCTTCGAAAGTTATCTTTGCGGTACCAATATCCATTCCTCGGTACACCTGCATCGAGTCAGCATTAATTATTTCTGCTCCGATTGCTTCCGCTAGAGCAACGCTTAAAGCACTTTTTCCCGTGGCGGTGGCGCCAGCAATAACTACGAGTTTCATACCCGCACTGTTGGGATTCCGAGTGGAACTCCGGAAGATTTCTTCTCAACTGTTCGTAATTCGTGTGCATCTCCCCCGCGAGTTGCAATTGTTTGTAACTCTTCACCAATTAGATAGTGAGCTGATGCATCTGTTATTTGAACATCGACAAAATCACCAGCACGAGCATTACTCGAATCCGCAAAGTGGACCAATCGGAAATCTTCACTCTTTCCAGTAAGTCGAGACTCTCGAGCATCACGTCTGCCTTCATATTCTCCAACTAAGACACGCATCTTTTTTCCAATAGCTCTCTTATTTACACCTAAAGAAATCAGTTGTTGATGTTCGTGTAATCGCGTGTATCTCTCGCCAACCACGGCAGCTGAAATTTGATCAGGCATCGTGGCCGCGGGAGTACCCGGACGAATTGAATATTGATATGTGTATGCGGCAGCAAACTGCGCTTCTGTACACAAATCTAATGTCGCTTGGAAATCTTCTTCGCTTTCACCAGGAAAACCAACGATGATGTCCGTTGTAATTGATGCATGCGGAATAGCGCTGCGAACATTTTCAAGAATCTTTAAATAGCGATCACTTCTGTATGAACGGCGCATGCTCTGCAATATTCGATCCGATCCAGATTGCAACGGCATGTGAAGATGCGGCATAACGTTGTGGGTTTCTGCCATTGCTTCGATGACATCATCTGTGAAATCACGTGGGTGTGGAGACATGAATCGGACTCGCTCGAGACCATCAATATCTCCACATTTGCGGAGTAACTTTGCAAATGCTTGTCTGTCGCCAAAATCGACTCCGTAGGCATTTACATTTTGTCCAAGCAGAGTAATCTCGATAACGCCTTGCGCGACCAGAGCGCGAATCTCACGCAAGATATCTTCTTCGCTTCGATCCTTTTCGATTCCACGTAGCGTTGGAACTATGCAAAAAGTGCAGGTGTTGTTGCAGCCAACAGAGACCGAAACCCACGCTGAAAAGGCTGATAAACGGCGAGCGGGCAGTGTCGATGGAAAGTGTTCTAGTGCTTCCTTAATTTCAATTTGAGATTCTTCTTCAATTCTTGCGCGTTCTAGTAAGGCAGGAAGTGATCCAACATTATGAGTTCCAAAGACAACATCAACATAAGGCGCTTTTTTTAAGATTATTGATTGATCTTTTTGTGCCAGACACCCGCCAACTGCAATTTGCATGCCGGGATTTAATTTTTTAATTGGGGCCAAGAAGCTCAAATTTCCGTAAAGTTTATTGTCGGCATTCTCGCGAACTGCGCACGTATTGAAAACAACTATGTCTGCTTGTTCACCTTCTGTAACTGGAACGTAACCCGCATCATCTAACAAACCTGCAATACGTTCGGAGTCGTGAACATTCATCTGACATCCGTAGGTTTCTACAGAATATGTGCGCTCCATGCGCCAATCCTAATGCTAGTTCCCTATTACTAGTTATTAGAGAGGTAAGACCTGTACGGCAAAGGTGGCTCGGTCTATAACCAGCATGTGATGGTTAGGAAGCACGGTCCATCCTGGTTGGTTCCATCCCGTGGATGCGACTAGCACTCCGTGTGAATCAGCTTTGTACTTCAACTCGTAATAATCTGCTGGCGCCCAATCAGGTGCACGATCTGGATGGTGCTCGCAAACAACGACCCATTGTTTTTCATTCATGATCATTGCGTTAATGCTCGAATAATCAACATTACTTCTAATGTAATTCGCTGCAGCCTTGCACCCTTCTACAAATCCGAGTTCTTTGATCTTTGTAATAACAAAATAGAAATAACGTTCGCTATCTGTGTCACCTTGAATAAGTGGAATCAATTCGGGAGATATAACTGACTCGAGTGCAACAGGTGGATACGTCGCTCCATTGTGAATAAATGAAATATCTTTATACGCAAATGGATGAGTGTTGTTTTCACTTACAGGTAAACCAGCGGTCGCCCACCGAAGATGAAGCAGAGCGCCATCTGATATCGATTCTTCAATAGTCTTCGAAAATTCTTCGCTCTTGCTGGCAGTCTCAGGTGCACGACTAACGTGCGCAACGTTTTGATCATGATCGATAGTTGCAACACCCCATCCATCGCAATGGACGGAGGAAAGGGTTACAAACTCGGCGAAATCGGACCCGACGGCTTGATTAAAGCTCTGCTTCTCCTGCGACACGTAACCCAAAAGTCGGCACATTTATCGTCAAACCCCTGTCGCTCAGGTCACACTATGAGGTAGAAAGAGTACCTCGGTACCCCACACCGAACCAGCACCACCTTATTTAAGCCGCCTGGTTTAAATATGAAGAGGCTTTAGGAGGCGTAAGAGTTGTCAAACTTACAAAATGATGAAAAACGCTTAGCTGAACTTGGTTACAAGCAAGAGCTTGATCGTTCATGGAGCGGATTCTCAAACTTCGCAATTTCTTTCTCAATCATTTCAATCTTGGCCGGTTGCTTTACAACATTTGGTCAAGCTTGGAATAACGGCGGACCAATTGCAATTTCACTTGGTTGGCCGATTATTTCCCTATTCATTCTGATTATTGGTTTTTGTATGTCAGAACTCGTTTCAGCGATGCCAACATCAGGTGGAATTTACTGGTGGGCTTCCAAAATGGGTGGAGCCAAAGTTGGTTTTTACACAGGCTGGCTCAATCTGCTTGGTCTATTTGGTTGCGTAGCATCTGTTGCTTACGGTTGTGCGACGTTCTTTGATCTCTCCTTCTCATCATTGAGCCCATCGTGGGCAGAGGGATATTCATTACAGCGCGTATTCATTATGTTTATCGTGTTGCTAGTAATCATCGCCGCTCTCAATATCGGAAGCGGTCACTTGATGGCTACATTAAATAACATCTCAGTGTGGTGGCACGTATTCGGTGCTGCATTCATCGTAGGTGTACTAGTTATTCTTCCTGAGAATCACATGTCTGTTTATGACATGTTCTCAATGCGAGTCAATAACACTGCAGGACTAGCTGGCGGCGAAACAAGTGGAACAACATTTTGGTTCTACGTTCTTCCACTTGGCTTCTTGCTAACTCAGTACACAATTACAGGTTTCGATGCATGTGCACACATGTCAGAAGAGACAAAGGGTGCTGAACACTCAGCAGCTCGTGGTTTGTGGCAGGCAATTTTCTACTCAGCTATCGGCGGATGGATCTTGCTCCTTGCATTCCTTTATGCAGTTCAAGATGCAGAAGCTGTTACTGCAGGCGGTGGCGGCGTTGCCGTTATCTTTGCTCAAGCACTCAGTGCTAAATGGGCAGGCGTAGTTCTACTCATCGCAAGCTTCGGTCAAATGTTCTGCGCTACATCAGCACTTACAAGTGCTTCTCGAATGATGTTCGCATTTAGTCGTGACGGAGCGGTTCCTGGATCTAAGTTGTGGGCAAAGGTAGATAAGAACAAGGTTCCAAAGAACGCTGTTCTTGCGTGTGCTGCTGTTGCTCTCACAATTACTTTGCCAGCACTTGTTGAAGTAAACATTGGTTCAGCTGATGCACCAATCGTTGTACCAACTGCGTTCTATGCAGTTACTTCAATTACTGTTATCGGTTTGTACTTGGCGTTCTTGGTTCCAATTTACCAACGTCTACGTATGGGCGATAAGTTCAAGACAGGGTCATGGAATCTTGGTAGCAAGTACAAGTGGATGGCTCCAATTGCGATTGCAGAAATTGTGATCATTTGTATCTACTTCATCATGCCAACGACTCCAATGGGTTGGCCAACCAGTGATTCATTCGACATCAAGTTCGTCAACTACGCACCTGTACTAGTTGGTGGATCGATGCTTCTTCTATGGATCTGGTGGCACCTATCAGTCAAGAAGTGGTTCACAGGACCTAAGAGCACTATCTAATCTAAAAATAAAAGAACTCCCCCTCATCGCAGTGATGAGGGGGAGTTCTTTTTTTGCCCTTTAAGTGGAATACTCACCGCTATGAGTTCACTATCAATCGAAGAATTAACCGCTGCAATCCAATCAGGTGCTATCGATACTGTTGTTGTAGCTATGACGGACATGCAAGGTCGACTAACAGGAAAAAGAATTCATGGAGATCACTTTCTCAATGAAGTTCTAAAACACGGGACAGAAGGATGTAACTATCTTCTTGCAGTCGATGTAGACATGAACACAGTTCAGGGATATGAAATGTCATCCTGGGAACGTGGTTATAGCGACTTTGAACTCGCACCAGATTTCAACACACTCAGACTGATTCCATGGCAAGAAGGCGCAGCACTTGTGCTCGCAGATGTGCAGTGGCTCGATCACTCCCCTGTTGTTGCATCCCCTCGCCAGATTCTTCGCAAGCAGATTGCTAATCTAGAAAAAGCTGGCATGCAGGCTATGTGCGGCACCGAACTTGAATTCGTTGTCTACAAGGATTCATACGAAGAAGCTTGGAACAAGGCTTACCGCGATCTCACACCTGTAAATCAATACAACGTTGATTATTCAATTCTGGGTGGATCTCGTATCGAACCATTACTACGCGAGATTCGTCTTGGCATGTCTGCAGCCGGAATGACTGTTGAATCAGTCAAAGGCGAGTGCAACCTTGGCCAGCATGAAATTGCATTTAAGTATTCAGATGCTCTTTCTAATTGCGATCAACACGTTATTTACAAGAATGGTGCCAAAGAGATCGCAGCAGAAGCTGGTTACGCGCTGACATTTATGGCAAAGCCAAATGAGCGTGAAGGAAACTCTTCACATATTCACTTATCTTTCCGTGGTCTAAACGGTGAATTAGTGATGGCTGATGAATCAGATAAAGAACACGGCATGTCAGAACTTGGTCGCCAATTCATCGCTGGCCAACTCGCCCACATGCGCGAGCTTTCACTTTTGTTCGCACCAAATATCAATTCATACAAGCGTTACGTGCCGGGATCTTTTGCTCCAACTGCAATTCGTTGGGGACGCGATAACCGCACATGTGCGTTCCGCCTTGTAGGTCGCGGAGCAGGTTTACGTCTTGAAAACCGTATTCCTGGTGGCGATGTGAACCCTTATTTGGCAGTTGCAGGAATTATCGCTGCAGGCCTTGATGGAATTACAAAGAAGATGAAGGTAGAACCAGCATTCACTGGCAATGCCTACGTTTCAGATTCACCACGTGTTCCTTCGACAATGAACGAAGCTCTTGATCTTTGGGAAAAGAGCGCATGGGTTAAGGAAACTTTCGGCGAAGAAGTACAAGCTCACTATGCAAATATGGCACGTGTTGAAATCGCCGCTTACGGCAAAGCAGTAACTGACTGGGAATTATTCCGAAACTTCGAAAGGTTCTAATAAGTGCCATCTACGTATGACGTGATAAACCCGGCAAATGAAAGCATCGTAGAAACTGTAAACCTTTTAGGTTTAGAAGAAACTGATGCTGTCATTGCAAAGGCTGCAAAAGCTTTCGAGAGTTGGAAAAATGTGGCACCCGGAGAGCGTGCACGTTTGCTCCGCGCGTTCTCACAAGTTGTCACCGATCATCGTGAAGAGTTAGCTCAGCTAGAAATTACAAACTCTGGTCACACTCGCGGAAATGCGTTGTGGGAAGCAGACAATGTTGCAAATACTCTGATGTATTACGCGGCTGCTCCTGAGCGTTTATTCGGTCGCCAAATTCCAGTTCCTGGTGGAATAGATGTCACATTCAAGGAACCACTTGGTGTTGTCGGCGTAATCGTTCCTTGGAACTTTCCAATGCCGATTGCTGGTTGGGGATTCGCACCAGCACTTGCTGCAGGAAACACAGTTGTATTAAAGCCAGCTGAATACACTCCACTGACAGCAATTCGTTTAGGCGAACTCGCGCTTAAGGCTGGAATTCCTGAAGGCGTATTCAATGTTCTTCCTGGAAAAGGCAGCATCGTAGGAAATCGTTTTGTAACCCATCCCCTAGTGAGAAAAGTTGTCTTCACTGGTTCGACCACAGTTGGAAAACAAATCATGGTTGGATGCGCAGACCAAGTTAAGCGAGTAACTCTCGAACTTGGTGGTAAATCTTCAAACATCATCTTTGCCGATGCCGATGTAGCAAAGGCTGCGGCCGGTGCACCTGGTGCGGTATTTGATAACGCGGGACAGGATTGCTGCGCACGTTCACGCATCCTCGTTCAAAAATCTGCCTTCGACACTTTCATGGAGCACTTCGAAGTTGCGGTGAAGAAATTCCGCGTAGAAGATCCAAATCTTGCAACAGCTGATATGGGACCACTTATTTCAAAGAAGCAATTCGACGTTGTTGAATCCTTCTTAGATGAACCAGTTGCGTTTAAGGGTTCTGCTCCTAGCGGACCTGGATATTGGATGCCACCTACAGTTCTGTTGCCAAAAAATACGCAATCACGTTCATGGAGAGAAGAAATCTTCGGACCAGTTGTATCTGTTATGACATTTGAAGATGAAGCAGAAGCTATTGCTATGGCAAATGACAGCGAATACGGACTCTCCGGATCTATCTGGACACGAGATGTTGGCCGTGCACTTCGCGTATCTCGCGGAATTGAAACCGGCGCACTCTCAGTAAACTCAAACTCATCGGTTCGTTTCTGGACTCCATTTGGTGGCTTTAAGCAATCAGGGCTTGGACGCGAACTTGGACCAGATGCTCTTGATTCATTTACCGAAGTAAAGAACGTCTTTATTTCTAACGACTAACACACTCATACAGAAAAGGAAATAACATGTCGCAACGTCTCGAAGGACGCGTAGCAGTAATCACAGGAGCAGGCAGCGGAATCGGTCTTGCAACAGCCAAGCGTTTAGCAAGTGAAGGCGCAAAGATTGTTGCAGTGGACATGAACGCTGAATCTGGCGAAGCTGCTGCAAAAGCAACTGGCGGAATCTTCGTAAAGGCAGATGTTACAAGTGCTGCAGATGTTGAAAACATGTACAAGGTTGCCTTTGATACATACGGACGAATTGATATTGCATTTAACAACGCAGGTATCTCTCCTCCAGATGATGATTCAATTTTGACCACGGGTCTTGATGCTTGGGAAAGAGTTTTACGCGTTAACACAACGAGTGTTTTCCATTGCTGCAAGTACGTAATCCCGTACATGCAAAAAGCTGGAAAAGGATCGATCATTAACACTGCTTCATTCGTTGCAACTATGGGCGCTGCTACATCTCAGATCGCTTACACAGCATCTAAGGGTGGCGTTCTAGCAATGTCTCGCGAACTTGGAGTTCAGTTTGCTCGCGAAGGTATCCGCGTCAATGCTCTATCTCCTGGACCAGTTAATACACCACTTCTGCAAGAGCTCTTTGCAAAAGATAAAGAGCGTGCTGCTCGTCGCCTAGTGCACATCCCAATGGGTCGCTTTGCTGATGACACTGAAATTGCTGCAGCTGTGGCATTCCTTGCTAGCGATGACTCATCATTTATTACAGCAGCGAACTTCTTAGTAGATGGTGGAATCTCCGGAGCATATGTAACTCCGCTTGATATCTAAATAAACCTAGATCCGCTTAATTGGCGCGGTTGCGATGCGGTCAAGAAATTGATCGACTAAGTCGTAACCGCGCTGATTTGTTTGCGCTTCAATCTCTTTTGTCTCTGCGCGTAACTCTTTAACCTCAACGCCCTCTGATTCAACTTCAGCGCATCCGCCTTCCATTTCCAACCATAAATCCAGCACGTGTGAATCGATTTCTGGGTGAAATTGCAATCCGAGTGTGCGCCCAAATGAAAAAGCTTGCGGACATAATTCATTTTCTGCAATCAAAGTGGCTTCTGGAGGCAGTGTGAAACGATCCCAGTGATATTGAAACCACGGTCCGCGTGGAACTAGTGATTCATCTTTGCTTTCGATTTCATACCAACCAAGCTCGGCTCGTGGTGAACGAGAAACGGTGCCGCCTAGTACGCGCGACATCAACTGTCCACCAAAACAAATTCCAAGCACAGGTATCCCCGCGTTGTGAACCTCTTTCATTTTTTCTAACTCGGGTAACAACCAATTGCCGACAACGTCATCGCCATATGCGGCATACGGTGCACCCATAACTACTACAACATCGAATGAAAGTAGATCAGGCCACTCAACTGTGACATTTGGACTCTTTTGATGTTCTTTGTCAACGATTATGAAACGAGTAATTTCATATCCACGAACTTTAAACTGATGCCAAATTGGACCACCTTCACTGACGTGGTCATGCTCAATGAAAATTACGCGTTTGCTCATTTTTGAATGCGAATTGGCTCTTGACCGCGTGCAATTAAACGCTCGAAATGGTGTTCGCGTTTTTCATTAAAGCGATCAGATTCTTCAGTCGTTTTTGCTAAGAAGGCAGTGAGCTCATCTCGCGCTACTAAACCATCACCTGATAGATCATTTCTTTCAAAAACATCCCATGCACGAAGAACCGGAGCAATAACTTCTTCTAGGTGTTGCTGCATGTCATAAATTCCAGCCAGAGCAATCTGCACAGCTTTGCGGCCAAAGCCAGGCATGTTGGCACCAGGCATATCAAAATTTGTTACAACATCTGCAATTGCTCGCATTGCTGCATTTGGCTCTAAATCAAGTGCTGCTTTCAAAGTATTACGATAAAAAATCATGTGAAGGTTTTCATCCAAAGCAATTCTCTGCATCATGCCTTCAGCGATTGGATCATCAGAAATTTTGCCAGTATTGCGGTGAGAAATACGAGTGGCTAACTCTTGAAAAGATACGTATGCAATCGTGTGCAACATGTCATTTTCATATGGAGTTTGATATCCAAGTGACATATGAGCCATACGTAAATCTTCTAGTTCGTAAGGATCGACTCCGCGAGTTGCCATCAAATAATCACGAATGACAATTGCATGTCGGCCTTCTTCGGCAGTCCATCGTTCAATCCAATTACCCCATGCGCCGTCTCGACCCATGGATAGAGTGATTTCCGTGTGATAGCTCGGCAAATTATCTTCAGTGAGCAGATTCAAAATAAGTGAATCTTGCGCCACCGAACTCAGACGAGAATCTTTGGCTTCCCATGCATCTCCATTGAGCGGTCCTGCAAAATCGCGTCCTTCGCTCCACGGAACATATTCGTGTGGGTACCAATTTTTTTGAATTGCTAGATGTCGCTCAAGTTCTACTGCGACAACTGGTTCGAGGTCGCGAATTAATCGAGATTGGATCTTCGCAGACTCTTCAGACATGGAAGAACCCTACGGTAATTTCTGTATTACTGACGAGTTAGAAATTCTTTTCGGCTCGATCTTTTGCAGATTGTGCGCGCCAAGCAGCAATTTGCGCGTGATTTCCGCTGAGCAAAATCTCGGGAACGCTGATGTCGCGCCATGTTTGCGGTTTCGTAAATGCTGGATATTCAGCAAAACCATCTTGCATATGTGACTCTTCAACAATTGATTCAGGGTTTCCAAGTACGCCAGGCAGCAATCTGGTGATTGCTTCAATCATCACCATCGCAGCTACCTCACCCCCGCCTAATACATAGTCGCCGATGGACACCTCGTGCACGCGAACATTTTTTTGGGCGAATGATTCTTGTGAGTAATACTGGCGAACTCGATCATCAATACCTTCATATCGTCCGCACGCAAAAACAAGGTGCGTGCGCTGTGAAAATTCTTCAGCCATTCGTTGATTAAATCTCTTGCCTCCGGGTGTTAAAACAATGAGATCAACATCTTGAACCAACAAAGGATCAAGTGCTTCGCCCCACACCTCTGCTTTCATAACCATGCCAGCGCCACCGCCATAAGGAGTGTCATCAACGCTGTGGTGATTATCGGTTGCGTGTGCACGCAAATCGTGAACATTAATCTCTAGCAAGCCTTCATCCTGCGCTTTGCCAAGCAGGGATAACTTAAGAGGAGCAAGATAATCTGGGAAAATTGTGACTACGTCTAATTTCATTTCATCTCCCCCGTGATTGTTGGAGGGATAACCACAATGCGCTTATTTTTTATATCAACTTCTGGCACTAATTGATGCACGAATGGAATAAGAGATTCACCTTCTTGGGTTTTAATGGCTAGCAAATCTTGTCCTGGAAGATTAATGACATCAGATACTTCGCCATATTCTTGCCCGGACTCTAAAAAGGTCATACAGCCAATCAACTGAAGAACATGATATTCATCGTCATCACCAGTTGATTCATTGATATCAACATCGGAATAAAGCATTTCGTTGCGTAACTCTTCGATTTGATTGCGTGTGGTTATGCCCTTAAATCCCAAGAGCAGAATTCCGTTATGGACACGTCCTGACACAATGGTGAGATCACCATGCTTATCTGTGTTTACGGTTGCACCAATTGCAAAGCGAATATCTGGATCATCGGTGCGAACTTCAATCGTCGCTTCACCAAGAATTCCGTGAGCGCGACCAATGCGGCCCACGAGTAAACGCATATGCGAAAGAGTTGTTAGCGTGCCTCGTCGGTCTCGATGAGATCGACGCGCACTGTACGACCTGCAATTGCACTTACGACTGTGCGAAGAGCTTTAGCTGTTCGGCCGTTGCGACCAATAACTTTGCCAATGTCTTCAGGATTAACTCGAACTTCTAGCGTGGTTCCGCGACGATGAGTTTTTTCCTTAACAATGACATCTTCCGGATTATCGACGATCCCTTTTACGAGATGCTCGAGAGCTTCATCCATCATTGTTATTCGGCTGCCGCTTCAGGAGTTGCTTCAGCAACAACTTCTGCTGCTGGAGTTTCTTCAACAACTGCTGGAGCTTCTGCTTCTACAGCAGGTGCTTCTTCAACAACTGTTTCAGCAGCTGGCGCAGGAGTTTCTTCTACAACTGGATTTGCTTTAGCCGCTAACTTCTCTTGTGCTTTCTTCTTTAGAGTTGTTGCGCCTTCTTTTGGTTCATCCATTGCTTGCTTAACAGCTGCTTCGTAAGCAACGCTCTTAGGTGGTTTAGGTGCTGCAACGCGAAGAGTTCCTTCTGTTCCAGGAAGTCCCTTGTGCTTTTGCCAATCGCCAGTAACTTTAAGAATCGCCTCTACTGCTGGAGTTGGAAGTGCGCCAGTGCCGAGCCAATACAGAGCACGATCAGAGTTAACTTCGATCAGTGATGGTTCTTGACCTGGTGCATAACGACCAATCTCTTCAATGGATAAACCATTGCGAGCCTTGCGTGAATCTGTAACAACAATACGGAAATAAGGTGTGCGAATTTTTCCCATGCGCATTAAGCGAATTTTTGTAGCCAAGTAACGTGTGCTCCTGTAAATGTGTGCCGTGCCAATTCGATCGCAGCGGGGTGCGCAATCATTTTGGCCAAGCGATGGACTTGGATGTTTCGGGGGTAGAGGGCCCCGTCACAGGTGCCCAATCTTGCCATCAGTTAGGCAGGATGCGAAATTAAGGCCTATCCGCGCTCTTCTGCAGCCCGTTTAGCGGGGTTACCCGACTTGGACTTCTTCTTGTGTACCACCGCACTTTTGGACGCCGGTATTGCTGGCATGCCTGACATTCCAGCAGGCATACCTGGCGGCATCGATCCATTGCGCATTTGTTTCATTGCTTTTTGCGCAGCAGAAAATCTTTCAACCAGTGAGTTAACTTCTGAAACAGCTCTGCCACTTCCCCGTGCGATACGTGCGCGCCGAGTTCCGTTAAGTACTTTCACGTCACGACGCTCATGGGGTGTCATTGATTGAACAATCGCTTTTGTTCGAACTATTTCGCTTTCATCAAAATTTTCAATTTGTTTCTTCATTGATGCCGCCCCTGGCAACATTGAAAGTAGCTTGCCCATTGAGCCCATGTTGGCCATTGCTTCTAGTTGTTCAAGGAAATCTTCTAATGTGAAATCATCACCGCGAGCAAACTTTTCTTCTAGTTTTGCACTCGTCTCTGGGTTAAGTGCCTTCTTTGCTTGCTCTGCCAAGGTAGCAACATCGCCGAGTCCGAGAATACGTGAGGCCATTCGCTCCGGATAAAACAGATCAAAATCGCTGATCTTTTCACCAGTAGAAACGAACATGATTGGTCGTTTAAGTACTTCTGTAATTGAAAGCGCAGCTCCACCACGAGCATCGCCATCTAATTTCGTCAGAACTAATCCATCAAAACCCACACCTTCTTCGAATGCGCGAGCCGTGGCAATCGCACTCTGTCCAATCATTGAATCGATTACGAAGAGGATTTCATGCGGTTGGATTTGTTTGCGGATTGCTATTGCTTCATCCATTAATTCATCATCAACGCCCAATCGGCCAGCGGTATCAACAATGACCATGTTATGAACTTTTGACTGAGCGAATGCAATGCCATCTCGCGCTACCTCAACTGCGTTTCCAGAACCATTTCCTTGCTCAGGAGCAAAAACTGGCACGCCGATTTGTTCGCCTAAAACCTGCAACTGTGTAACCGCATTTGGTCTCTGAAGATCTGCGGCAATCAAGAGCGGAGTATTGCCTTGGTCTTTGTAATACTTAGCAAGCTTTGCCGCGAGAGTTGTTTTACCAGCGCCTTGTAAACCAGCCAACATAATTACCGTTGGTGGATTCTTTGCAAATCTAATTCTTCTACCTTCAGAGCCAAGAATTTTGATGAGCTCTGAGTTAACAACATCAAAAATTGCCTGTGCCTGATTGCTGCCTGCTTGCAGAGTTGGGAGAAGTGCAGCGGCTTGCGCACCGATGCGTTCGGTAAAGAGATCTACCACCTCTTTGGCAACATCTGCTTCAAGAAGTGCACTAGTTATTTCATCCAGTACTGAATCGATATCCGAAGATGAGATCTTTCCCTTTGATCGCAAATTGCCAAAGGTTTTGGCAAAGCGAGCCGAGAGCGCATCAAACATGTGCAGAGCCTACTTTAGGTATGCAAAAAGTTTAGATAGCTTCGGACCCCTGCTCGCCAGTGCGTACACGAACAACTTGCTCGATTGGAATGGCCCACACTTTTCCATCACCAATGCTTCCGGTTGAGGCACTAGCAACGATGACATCAATAATTGCTTGTGCATCTTTGGATTCAGCCAAAATTTCGAGTCGGATTTTTGGAACTAAATCCACTGTGTACTCGGCACCGCGATACACCTCTGTGTGGCCTTTTTGGCGACCGAACCCACTCGCTTCAGAGACCGTCATTCCTTTGACGCCATGTTCCTGGAGAGCGTTTTTAACATCTTCTAACTTATGTGGTTTAAGAATTGCTGTTATGAGTTTCATAGAATTACACCTCCACGTGATGAGCTTGTCATTTCATAGGCTGTTTCAGCGTGTTCATTGAGATCGATTCCTGCAACTTCAACATCACGCTTAACTCTAAAGCCGATAGTTTTTTCAATTGCATACCCAATGATCAGCGTTGCAATGAATGAATATGCGGCTACAAATGCAACACCGAATGCTTGTTTTCCAAGCAATGCAGCGCCGCCACCGTAGAGCAATCCATCTACGCCAACACTGTTGACAGAACTTGCACCAAAGAAGCCAATTGCTACAGAGCCCCAAATGCCTGCAATTAAGTGAACTCCAACCACATCTAATGAATCATCAAGATTAAATCGATACTTCAAGCCAGTTGCGAGCGAGCACAGAACTCCGGCTAGTAAACCAATGACAACTGCTGCCCACGGTGCGACGAAAGCACATGCAGGAGTAATTGCTACTAAACCTGCAACAGCTCCAGATGCTGCGCCTAGTGATGTTGGATGTCCCTGACGAATTTTTTCTACAAGTAACCATCCGGCTAGTGCTGCTGCAGCTGCAACTTGTGTATTCATCAGAGCAAGTGCTGCTACTCCATTTGCAGCAAGAGCAGAACCTGCATTAAATCCAAACCAGCCAAACCAGAGCAGTCCGGATCCGAGCATTACCAAAGGGAGTGAGTGAGGTCGCATTGATTCTTTACGCCAACCAACTCTCTTACCGAGAACAATTGCAAGGGCTAAAGCAGCAGCACCAGCATTGATGTGTACCGCAGTTCCACCAGCAAAATCTTCAAGACCTTGGCGTGCAAGGAAACCTGCGCCGGTTACGGTGTCGCCAACTTTATTTCCAAAAGCGAAAACCCAATGTGCAACTGGGAAATAAACCAGGGTTGACCAAATAGCAACAAAAACTGCCCATGAAGTGAATTTGGCGCGATCAGCAATCGCACCTGAAATTATTGCCGGAGTAATAATTGCAAACATTAATTGAAAGGCTGCGAAGACTAAGACTGGAATTGGATACAGACCGCCATTATTAGTGAAGTCATCTACAACTCCACCTAAGCCAGAGAATGAGAAGGATCCGTACCACGGTGAATCTGCTTTGTAACCAAATGCTAATTCAAATCCATAAATAACCCAGAGCACGCTGACAACACCCATCGAAATCATCGACATCATCATCATGTTTAAAACACTCTTAGTTCGTACCATTCCTCCATAGAAAAAGGCGAGACCAGGAGTCATGAGAAGTACTAGTCCAGTACTTGCCAACATCCATGCTGTGTCTCCAGAGTTAATAACCATTTGATCCATAAGTAATCGCTTTCAATAATGTGGTTGCTAATAACACGTGGGATTCTCGTCTTTGAGATGTGGGTAAAAATGCCCCAGGTGGGTTACAGGCAATGGCAATGAAGGTTTCAGACACGTCACATTTTTCGGCCTAAGAGGCACTTGTGTTACATCTACGTTAAGAGATTAAGCCTTTGACGTACTCATCAGGATTAAAAGGTGCCAGATCCTCGATCGACTCGCCTGTCCCAACAAATTTGATTGGAATGTCGAGTGAATCTTCGATTGCAAGTGCGATGCCACCGCGTGCGCTGCCATCTAACTTAGTCAGCACAATGCCTGTAACTTGGACAGCTTCGGCAAAAATCTTGGCTTGTTGCAACCCATTTTGACCTGTTGTCGCATCTATAACTAAAAGTACTTCACTAACTGGAGTAACTTTTTCGATAACGCGTTTGATTTTTTCAAGTTCATTCATGAGATCGCTCTTATTGTGTAAACGCCCGGCAGTATCTATGAGCAGAAAGGCTGCTGAGAGTTGCTGTGTTTTCGAAATCGCATCAAAAGCAACTGATGCTGGATCAGAGTTCTCTTTTCCGCTAATCACCTCAACGCCAATTCTTTGACCCCAGGTCTGCAACTGTTCAACTGCTGCGGCGCGAAAAGTGTCTGCAGCAGCCAATACAACAGTGCCTCTATTCTGAAAATTGTGAGCTAATTTGGCAACTGATGTTGTTTTACCAGTTCCATTTACACCAACAACCATTACTGCTGTAACCCCTGAAGCAGTTGAAATTGTTCGCTCTTTTTTTGATAGGTGCGATAACAAAACGGTATGTAGCGATTCTTCAGGAGTAGCAGATTTCATTTTCTGAACTTGCTCAATGATGGCGTGAGCAAGATCAGCCCCAATGTCGGCTGCAATAAGTTCATCTGCTAGTTCATCTAGATCTGGCTTGTGCAGTAACTCTGTTACTTTGATTTTTGATAAAAACTTAGAAAAAATCCCCATGTACAACGTACTTATCTTTTAGGCAGTTTCAGATTCACGAAGACGCTGAGAAATTACTTCAGTCACGCCATCTCCGCGCATTGTTACGCCATACAAAGCATCTGCGATTTCCATCGTGCGCTTTTGGTGAGTAATGATGATCAACTGTGAACTTGCACGCAACTCTTCAAGCACCCCAAGCAAGCGTCCAAGGTTTACATCATCAAGTGCTGCTTCAACTTCGTCTAGTACATAGAACGGACTTGGGCGAGCTTTGAAAATTGCTACAAGCATTGCAACAGCAGTCAGAGATTTTTCTCCACCTGAAAGCAATGAGAGTCTCTTTACGCGCTTTCCTGGTGGACGTGCTTCAACATCAACGCCAGTTGAAAGCAAATCATCTGGATTGGTAAGAATTAAACGACCATCTCCACCTGGGAATAAGCGAGCGAAGATCTCTTCAAAGTGCTTTGCTGTCTCTTCGTACGCTTCCATAAAGATTTGTTGAACTCGGTCATCAACTTCTTTAACGATATCGAGAAGATCTTTCTTAGTATTTTTCAAATCTTCTAGTTGTTCAGCAAGGAACTTCAAACGCTCTTCAAGGGCGTCATACTCTTCAAGTGCAAGGGGATTAATCTTTCCAAGCAATGTGAGTGAACGCTCGGTCGCTGCCAGACGCTTTTCTTGTTGATCGCGGCGATACGGAATCAATTCAGTTGTAACAATCTCGCCCGCTTCATTTTCAAGAAATGTTGGTACGTCATTGTGTGGACCGTATTCATTGACCAAAATTGTTGTATCCACACCGAGTTCTTCAACAGCTTTGAGTTCGAGAGCTTCGATGCGCATGCGCTGTTCGGCTCGTGCAATTTCATCACGGTGAACGCTGTTTGTTAATTGTTCTAACTCTGTTGACAATTCGCGACCACGAGAACGAATGGTCAGAGTTTCACCTTCTCGTTGTGCACGAGCATCTTCAAGACGAGCTCGTTCAGTTGCTGCCTTAGCAATCGAGCGTTCGATATGAATCAAAACTTCGTAAGCAGCTTCTGCGACAGATTGTGAAATAACTGCGCCACGTGCACGAGCTCCACGTCTAGAAATTGCTCGCTCCGAAGCATCACGTTCTGCTTGCGCTGCATCTTCAAGTGCTTTTGCGCGAGCAGCGAGTGAGTCCACACGTTCTTCACTTGTACGAACTGCCAAACGTGCTTCTACTTCTGTGCTGCGAGCAGTTGAAACTTGTGCACGTATTACTTCTACTTGCGCGTGATCAGGCTCTGGTGTTTCACCTTGCATAGAGAGTTGGTTTGAAGCAATGTTCAATTCATTTTCATCTCGGGATTTAGCTGAAGTTGCCTCTGCTATTGAAACGTTTAGGCGATCAACTTCTGCTGCAGCAGATTTCGCATTTTGTCCTGCCACTGCAAGTTGCTCAGTCAGAGCTGCAATTCGCGCATCTGATTCATTGAGTTTTCCAAGTGCTTGGTCATATTCACTCTGACGTGAAGCCAACTCGTTGGTTGCAGTAGAAATCTCGAAACGAATTCGGTCTGCCTTGTGATTGATCTCTTCTAACTTAGTTGTTAGGTCTGCAATCAGTGCATTGATTTCAATCAATGATGAAGTGGACTTAGAACCACCGCGTGCACGAGTAGATGTGACGATGTCGCCATCTCGCGTGACAACTCGAATCTGTGGATGATTACGAAGAACATCTGCTGCATCTCGGGCTGAATCCACTACTGCGGTAGCACTGAGTAACGAAGTAACTAGTGATGCGATTGAACTGGACTGCACATAATTGTTGAGAGAAGTGAGTCCGGATGGGATTGAATCTGCTGATCTGGAATTCTCGTCAAAGACTAGAACATCGGCTTGGCCCAGATTCTCTGAACGCATGGTTGTGAGTGCACTCACTGCTGAATTTAAATCTTGAACAACGATGGCATCAGCGAGTGAACCAAGAGCTGCTGCCACTGCGCTCTCATATCCTTTTTCAATTGAAATCAAAGAGCTAACGCTGCCAAGAATCTTTACACCACGAGAATTTGAAAGTAACGCCGCTGCGCCGTCATTGCTCTTTGACGTAATTCGTAGCGCTTCAAGCTTTGCCTCTACTGCGTTCTTTTCTCGTTCGGTGTTACGTTCATTATCTACAAGATCAGAGAGTGTCTTCTTTGCACTATCTAACTTGGACTTAGCTGATTCAAATTGTGAATCCAAACCAAGTTCGCTGGAATCTGCACTCGCTATTTCTAATTCAAATGTTGAGTAAGCACGTGAAGCTTCATCGGCACGTTGCTGTGCATCATTTCGTGATTTTTCTAATCGAGCAATCTCTTCGGCGATAGCTTCAAGGCGAGCACGCAAAGATTTAATGTGTCCTTCTTGTCTAGCTGTGCCTTCGCGAGCATCTGCAATCGCGCGCATTGCTGCAGCAACTCTGTCTTCTTCGCTCTTCAGTGAATTTTCTGCTTGCGCTAATGCATTAGTTGCTTCAGTGAGCGAAAGATTTGCACTGGCAACTGCTGCACGTAGTTCAGCTTCTTCTACTCGAAGTGCTTGCGCTTCGCGTTCAAGAGCTTCTGGATCACGACCGAGTGTGCGAGCCTCTTCAGCTTCTTCTGCCAAGAAACGAGAGCGCTCTTGTGCAAGGGATGCTGTTCCTCGAAATCTTTCGCGCAAAGAGTTGAGTTGGTAATACGTCTCTTGTGCTTTAACAAGTAATGGACCATCGACTGCTGCTTGTGCATCGAGTGCTTCTTCTCGTGAACGTACTTTGTCTAATTCGGCATCGACTATGGCGCGTCTTTCACGAAGAGCTGTTTCATCCGCAACTTCGGCATCGAGAGTTTTAGTCATCGAGATAAAGTCATCTGCTAACAAACGAAGTTTGGCATCGCGAAGATCAGCTTGAATTGTGGCAGCTTTCTTCGCAACTTCTGCCTGCTTGCCGAGTGGGCGAAGTTGTCTACGTAGTTCCACAGTGAGGTCTTGCACGCGAGCTAAGTTGGCTTGCATCGAATCTAATTTGCGAAGCGCTTTTTCTTTTCGCTTGCGGTGCTTAAGTACGCCCGCGGCTTCTTCAATGAATCCACGACGTTCATCTGGATTCGCCATCAAAATTGCATCAAGTTGTCCTTGGCCGACGATTACGTGCATTTCTCGGCCGATACCTGAATCGCTTAATAGTTCTTGAATATCAAGTAGTCGAGATGCTTCACCATTTATCTGGTATTCGCTCTGACCATTTCTAAAAAGTATGCGCGAAATTGTTACTTCTGAATAATCAATATTGAGTGCGCCATCAGCGTTATCAATTGTTACTGAAACTTCGGCGCGGCCAAGCGGTGCTCGCCCACTGGTACCGGCGAAGATGACATCTTCCATCTTTCCGCCGCGAAGAGATTTAGCACCTTGCTCACCCATAACCCATGTGAGTGCATCAACAACGTTTGATTTTCCAGAACCATTAGGACCGACGACGCAGGTGATCCCGGGTTCAAGGCGCAGAGTGGTCGCTGAAGCAAAGGACTTGAAGCCCTTGAGCGTGATGCTCTTTAGATACACGCGGTAAACCTACCTTGCGAGCGCGTTAATTAGCGAAGTAACACGGCGGCTCCGAAAGTATCTAGAGCTAGTTACCTTCATCCACAACTTGAGGTTTCAATATGTCATAGGCGCTTCTGGCAGCAACTTGCTCGGCTTCTCTCTTGCTCTTTCCGGTGCCGCTAGCAATACAGTCCCCAGCGACCATCGCATCGGCGCTAAAACTCTTATCGTGATCTGGACCCGTCTCGGTGACAATGTATTCGGGAGCGCCTTTACCGAGTTGAGCAGTTAACTCTTGAAGTGCGGTTTTGCCATCTAAGCCTGCACCGCGCGCCATTGCTTGCGTCAATGTTGCATCAATTAACTTTCGAACAACGGTCGCAGTGGTTGCAAGACCTGCGTGTAGATAAATAGCGCCAATCAGTGCTTCTAGCGCATCTGCCAATAGTGAGTTTTTATCCCGTCCGCCGGTGACTTCCTCACCTTTACCTAGACGAATGTACTTTCCGAGATTAAGTTCGCGAGCAATATCTGCAAGGGCTCTCATGTTTACAACACCGGAGCGAAGTGGTGAGAGTCGGCTTTCATCTAAATCAGGAAAGCGAAGAAATAACTCTTCAGTAACTATTAATCCGAGAACAGAGTCACCTAGAAATTCAAGGCGTTCGTTGGTTTCTTTTGCGCCAGATTCATAAGCGAATGAACGATGAGTAAAAGCTAAGGCTAAAAGATTTGGATCAACGTCAACACCTAAGTGCTGTGTTAATTCAGAGTACAGATCAGACCTCAATAACCTGACGGCGGTTATATGTTCCGCACGTTGGACATGCAGTGTGTTGCAATTTTGGTTGCTGACATTGTGGGCACGCCGCTAGTGCTGCCGCAGTTGTTTTCCACTGACTACGACGAGAACGAGTCTTTGAGCGAGACATCTTTCGCTTTGGTACTGGCACGGTGGCGTCCTTAATCTCTTCTTAAATCTCATCTGAGATACCGCCCTCACAAGGAGTGCGGATATGGGTGAAAGTATCCCCTAAAAGTACGAATTCTTAAAATCGAGCAAGGGTTATGAACTATTCGCCCTTATCCGCCTCGAGAGAGCCAAGGGCTGCCCAACGAGGATCAATCAGCGCGTGAGCATGTCCCTCTGGAAGTTCTGACCATTTTTCGCCGCATTGCTGACAGAGCCCTAAGCAATCCTCCGAGCAGAGTGGATTTACTGGAAGCGCTAACACAATCGCATCTCGTAGCGGAGTTTCTAAGTCCATGTAATCGCCTTGCATTAACAGGTCATCTTCAACATCTAAATCATCAATTGCTTCTTCACTTGGACGACGCTTCTTAGATCCTTTTGAACCCTTTTCATGATGAACTTCGTATCGATAAAGCTCTTGAAAACTTCTATCAATATCGATTGCTATCGGATCAAGGCAGCGGATGCACTCTCCCATTGCTGTTGCAAAGACATCGGCAGTAGCGAGAATCCCCTCAGTAACTGACTCCAGACGAAGATCAACTTCAATAACTTCTCCTGGCGGAACACTGATTAGTTCAACACCAAATGCTTCGGTGAGATCAAAATCAATTGAATACTCTTTCATCTCACCTGCACGGCGTGGCAGCTCGTGTGTATTTACGCGAAAGGGTGAGAGATCTCGAGTCATGCGAGTAACGCTTTACTTATCGTTAGCGAGTTGTGACAAAACATCTTTATCGCCAGCGCCAGCTAGTCTTTCGCGACCACGGGCGATGGCATCTGATGTTTTATTAAGAATTACTTCAAGAGTAGCCAGACGTGAATCAATATATTTTTCAACTTCTTCACGTTCTTGATCTGCTTCAAGGTGTGCATCATCCAGAATATGTTGAGCCTCTTCGCGAGCAGCGGAAACAATTGCAGTCTGTTCGATCATTCGTGAAACTTCTTCGCGAGCACTCGCGATCAAAGCTTCAGCGCTCAGACGGCCCTCTTCAATTAAAGAATCACGTGAGGCAAGAATTTTTCTCGCCGCTTCTAAATCATTTGGCAGTGCAGCGCGGGCGCCATCTAGAACTTCTAAAATTTCGCCACGGTGTAGAACGCATGATGCAGACAACGGCACTCCGCGCGCCTCTTCAATTATTGATATTGCAGTTGTTAACTTCTCAATCGAATCCATGGATCACTTCCCTGCTACTCGACGTTTTAGTGCTTCGTTAATACTCGGTGGAACCATAGAGGATACATCTCCACCGTAATGGGCTAATTCTTTCACAAGTGAGGATGATAAAAAGGAGTGAGTTGGTGAAGTCGCCATAAACATTGTTTCGACACCAGATCCCTGAAGATTGACCTGCGCCATCTGTAATTCATAATCGAAATCCGAAACAGCGCGCAAACCCTTAACGATTGATTGCACAGAGTTTGACTTACAGTAGTCAACTAGCAGACCGCTCCATGAATCAACTCGAACATTTGAGAATTTCTTGGTCACTTCTGAAATCATTGAAATGCGTTCATCGACTGTAAATAAACTGGACTTCGTTCGATTTTCAAGTACAGCCACAATTACTTCATCAAAGTGGCGACTTGCTCGTTCGATGATGTCTAAATGACCGTATGTGATTGGATCAAAAGATCCCGGACAAACTGCGCGTCTCATGGGTCAAACGCTAGCAACGATTTCTGCGCTTATCCATTCTTAGCGTAATTGGCGTAATAAATACTCGCTTGCCCATAGACCTTGGTGCGAGATGGCTCGTATCCCTGTGGCCACGTAGGTTGTGCAGATTTTGATGCCCTTTCAACTGCAATGACCGCACCATCTTTGAAGAAATTATTTGATTGCAGCTTTTCCAAAATATTTGTGAGTTCGGAATCCGCAAAATCATAAGGTGGATCTATATAAACGAAGTGATATTGATTCTCTGGAGAGCCTTCTACAAACTTTTGCACTGCCATATGAAATAAGTGAAACACCCCAACAGGTTGTGACTTTTGCACAAGTGCAGAATTTGTTGAAATTGTCTTTGCCGCAGCATCATCTTTTTCTACGCAGTGAACAAGAGATGCACCACGCGAGAGAGCCTCTAGCCCCATTGCACCTGAACCAGCAAATAAATCTAAAATATGTAACCCCAGAAAATCTCCAAATTCGGAAGTCAACGTTGAAAAAATCGCTTCACGGGCACGATCTGAAGTTGGTCTCGTTGCACCTGCCACGCTAGATAACGAGCGACCCTTAGCGATGCCGGCAATAATTCTCATTGCATCAACCCTTATCTATGAAATCAGTCGCGGAATCAGTTTCTAGGAATTTTATTTCATCATTGAGTAGCTTAAATCCTGTAAGGCTTGGATCTGCTTCGATTATTTTTTCTGCGCTCTTTCGTGCACTTTCAATCAGCTCTTCATCTCGCAATACGCGCAACAATCTAAGGTGCGAACGAGTTCCGGATTGGCTTGCGCCCAGCACATCTCCTTCTCTGCGTTGTTCTAAATCGATCTTTGAGAGTTCGAAACCATCGAGCGTCGAAGCAACTGCATCCAGGCGGATGCGAGCAGGAGTCTCTGGCAATGAATTAGTAACTAGCAAACAGAGTCCCGGAGAAGATCCGCGTCCAATACGTCCACGAAGCTGATGTAGCTGTGAAACTCCGAATCGATCTGCATCCATTATTACCATTACCGTGGCATTTGGAACGTCTACGCCAACTTCAATAACTGTTGTTGAAATAAGAACGTCTATATCTCCGGCGGAAAATGCGGACATTGTTGAATCTTTAACTTCGGTGGAGAGGCGACCATGTAAAGGTGCAACGCGTAATCCAGAAAAAGGTCCGCTATGAAGCATTGGTCCTAGCTCTTCAACGCTTGCAATGCTCTGTGACTCAGTTCCAAAGAGAAAATCCATATCCGCATCTTCATTATTGGTAGCGCTAATTCGAGGCGCCACTACGTATGCCTGATGTCCTTGCGATACCTCTTCAGCAATTCTTTGCCATGCACGTTCTAAGTGAGCAGGTTTTTCTTGTGCGGCAATTACGTGGGTAGTAATTGGTTGTCTGCCAAGTGGCAATTCTCGAAGCGTCGAGATGTCTAAGTCTCCGAAGACGGTCATGGCCACAGTTCGTGGAATTGGTGTAGCAGTCATTACTAACAAGTGTGCCGGAGTATGTGCTTTGCTCTTGAGTGCATCACGTTGTTCCACACCAAATCGGTGTTGTTCATCGACAACAATTAACCCAAGATCTTTAAAAACTATTGACTCCCCTAACAACGCATGGGTACCGATCACAATTCCAGCTGCACCATTTGCTGCCAATGCAAGTGCTTCTTTTCGAGCTGCAGCACTCTGTGATCCCGTAATTAGAGTTACTTGTGTAGCTTTTTCATCGCCACCCAACATTCCACCATGGGCTAAATCTCCCAAAAGTTTTGTAATTGTTCGCAGGTGCTGTGCAGCTAAAACTTCTGTGGGCGCAAGAAGTGCTGCTTGGCCACCATTATCAATAACTGTCAGCATTGCGCGTAGCGCAACAATTGTCTTTCCAGATCCCACTTCTCCTTGAAGTAATCGATGCATTGGGTGAGATTTTGCTAAATCAGATTCAATTTCTGCGCTGACTTCTTTCTGACCGGCAGTTAATTCAAATGGCAGCAACGTATCGAATGCATCTAGCAATCCCCCAGAAACTCGAGGCCGTGCAATTGCATCGAGTGATCTCAGAGCAGCCTTTCTTTTGGCCAGAAGCAATTGCAATAAAAATGCTTCATCAAAAGTTAGACGCTCACGAGCAATTTCGGCGTGCTCTAAATCAGCTGGCTTGTGCAGTTGAACTAACGCTTGATGCAGAGTCGGATAACCATGTTTCTCGCGGATATCTTCAGGCAAGAAATCAGGCACTTCATCTAAACCATCAATGGCTAGATCGATGCACTGTGCAATCTTCCAAGATGGCATCTTTGCTGCCGCTGGATACACAGCTAAGAACTTTCCAGCAAATTCATCAACTGCGCTATCTACATCCCTTCCATCTGGAATCAATTCATAATCTGGGTGAGCTAATTGGCGCTTACCTTTAAACACACCAACTTTTCCTGCAAACAATCCTTGGCGACCAACCTTTAACTCTTTTTCACGCCAGGCCTGATTAAAGAATGTGAGTGAGAGTTTTGCTTTTCCATCAGTGACAATAACTTCGAAAATGCTTCCCTTGCGACCATGAAGTGGTCGATTTGATGCACTAAAAACTTCGGCCAGAATTGTGACTTCATCGCCTTCTTGCAAAGTAGAAATATCTGTTAGTTCGCCACGTACGGCGTAGCGACGCGGATAATGGCGCAATAAATCTGCAACGCTCTTGATTCCAAAGGTAGTCTCTAGAACTTTTGATGTGCGATCCCCAAGAACGCTACTGACTTTGCTATCAAGGGATGCCATGGCGACATTCTCCACTGTTTAGGGTTATTGAGCGTGGATTGGCGTCTAGGCATGGGCTCGCGCTAATCTTGCGCCCTGTAAATACGTATGAAGGAGTTCAGCAATGGCTGCAACATGTGACGTCTGTAAAAAGGGTCCAAGCTTTGGTAACAACGTTTCTCACTCACAAGTGAAGACTCGTCGTCGCTGGAATCCAAATATTCAACGCGTTCGCACTCTTGTTGGTGGAACACCTAAGCGTCAAAACGTATGTACTTCTTGCCTTAAGGCTGGAAAAGTTACTCGTTAATTAGTTTTGCTTAATTGAAATGGCGCCAGGATTCTGGCGCTTTTTTCATTTCTGGGAATTCAACTCCGCTTCCCGCACGAACTTCACCAATACAAATCCCTGGCAGATTAACACCCGTTGCTAAGAGGACATGGTCTTCGCCGCCGCCTGAAATCAGATCCCACACATCACAACCAATTGAATGCGCTACAGCTGCTAAATCTGCGAACCCCTCGGCTCTTTCTATTTTTGAAGAGTCAATCGTCAGGTTTACGCCAGATGCTTTACTGATTTGTTCTGCCTGAATCATCAAGGAATCACTAATGTCACATAGCGCGTGAGCGCTCTTGAAGCTGCGCATGATTGTTGGGTTAAGTTCTGGAGATCTAAATTGAGACAATGCACGTGCATGCGCTGGTGAAACTGAAAGATTTCTGGAGAGAATTTCAAATCCTGCACGCGACCAACCTGGCAGTGCAGAAAGATAAATCGAATCCCCCGGATGTGCACCGGAGCGAGTGATGTGCAATCGCGAACTACCGACTGCGGTAACAGAAATCATGATTTTTTCTCCGCGGGATAAATCACCACCCACAACTACTGCATCAGATGCGGCTGCGGTATCTGCAATACCTTGAGCCAAATCATTTATCCATTGCATCTCTTCATCACCCGTGAGAGTTAATGCAACAACTAGATATTGTGGATCTGCACCCATCGCATATACGTCGGCAAGATTGGCCACTGTAATTTTGCTTCCAATTTGATACGCGGTTGACCATTCGCATTTGAAATGAACGTCTTCAATTGCCATATCTGTAGTGATGACAGAATGCTTGTCTGTTGCAACAACCGCTGCGTCATCGCCGATCCCAACCAATACCCGAGGATTTTTCTGATTGGACGGCGAAAAAATTGAGGAGATCTCCGAAATAACCTGCTCCTCAGTGAACTTCATACCCAAAGAATACTCATTGCCCCACAGAGTCAAGATGCGATACTTTGACCCCTTAACAGCAAAAGGAGACGACCATGTCAGTACAGGCATACATTTTGATTCAAACTGAAGTAGGAAAAGCTTCTAGCGTTGCTTCCGCTGTGTCAGCAATTTCTGGAGTAACACTCGCAGAAGGCGTTACTGGTCCTTACGATGTAATCATGCGCGCAGAAGCGCCAAGCATGGAAGATTTCGGTCGAATGATTTTATCGAAGGTGCAAGGTGTTCCCGGTATTACAAGAACATTGACCTGCCCAGTTACTTACTAATTTTCTAGAACACCATTAGTTCGTAGTACAGCCGTTTTAATTAACTCTTCAATAATACTTTCATAGCTCTTGCCCGTGGCTGCCCACATCTTCGGAAATACAGATGTCGCGGTAAAGCCAGGCATTGTGTTGAGTTCATTAATAAATATCTCGCCACTAGTTGCGTAGAAGAAATCCACACGTGCCAAACCTGAACAACCAAGTGCCTTAAAAGCCTTAATAGCTTGAGCACGAATTTCTTCGGCAGCATCACCTGGGATCAGCGCTGGTAACTCTATCTTGGTGGCGCCATCTAGATACTTAGCTTGGAAATCATAAAACTCAAACTTCGGATCTATAGAAATAGAACCAACAATTGACGCCTCTGCAGAACCATTGATTTCAAGGACTGCGCATTCAACTTCTAGGCCATGAATTGCTTTTTCTACTAGCGCTTTAGAATCAAATGTGTGTGCTTCTTCAATTGCTGCCGCAAACTCTTTTGCAGATTTAACTTTGGTTGTGCCACGACTTGAACCGCCTCGTGCAGGCTTTACAAATAGTGGAAATTGGAGTTCGGCCGCGGACTGTTCAAATTCTGTGCGGTGAGATTTCCACTCGCTTTTCTTAACCACGAAACCAGGAACCACTGCCATGTTATGGGAAGCAAAAATTGGTTTAGCAAATGATTTATCCATCGCAACTGCGCTAGCAAGAACTCCGCTTCCAACGTATGCAATATTTGCCATCTCGCAAAAGCCTTGAATAGTTCCGTCTTCGCCGTAAGGACCGTGTAGCAATGGAAAAATCACGTCCACGTTGAGAGATTTATTGTTAACGCTTAATCCATGAACATCTGCGACGACAGCAGGTGCGTCCGCAGGAACCTCTGGCAATACTCCCCCACGAATTTCTAGAGTGAAGTCTTGCGGTACTTGAACCCACTTACCTTCTCGAGTGATTCCAATCAGAACCACTTCGTACTTGGATTTATCTAGTGCAGCTAAAACACCGCCGGCTGAAACACATGAGATCTCATGTTCGCTGGAGCGACCACCGAAAACAATTGCAATTACTTTTTTGCTCATCGAATAAAGTTCTCTGCTTTAGTTGTGATTGCCATGAGTCGCTCGAGTGCCTGCTTAGGAGTAATTGTTCCTGCAACAACATCTGCAACTGCTTCAATGACTGGCACTTCAACCCCAACTCTGTGCGCTAATTCAACTACGGCACTGGAAGAGGCTACGCCCTCAACCGTTTTTGCCACATGTTCACGCGCATCATTCATGGAACCCGTGCGTCCGAGTACTTCACCAAAAGTTCGATTACGCGAAAGGGCTGAGCCGCAACTTGCAACTAGATCTCCCATGCCAGCTAAACCAGCAGCGCTGAGTGGATCTGCGCCGTGGGCTGCGCCAATTCGTGCGACCTCATTAAGGCCTCGAGTAATTAACATCGCTTGAGTATTTTCACCAAAGCCCATACCAATAGACATTCCAACTGCCAGAGCAATGATGCTCTTGATTGCACCGGCCAATTCACATCCAACAACATCTGTTGATGTGTAGACGCGATAATACGGAGTTGAAAACAATCTTTGAACCTTAGTTGCAATGTCAGAAGTTGGTGCAGCCGCCACAGCGCCAGCAGGTTGGCGCAGAATTAACTCATCAGCCAAATTTGGTCCGGTAATAATTGCATAATTCTTTGTGCCTAAGACATCAACAATCACTTCAGTCATACGTAAATCTGAAGTTAGTTCGATACCTTTTAACGTGCTCACAATGAGAGCATCTGGTGCAATCAGACTCTTCCACTCAGTAAGTGCATCTCGCAGGCTCTGTGCAGGAATAGCCAGAACAATGATTGATGAATGGCTAAATGCTTGGGAGATCTGATCAGTTGACTTGAGTTGACTAGGCAATACATGTTCGCCTAAATACTTTTTATTGGTGTGTGAATTATTTATTTCATTGACTAGTTCGGTGCTGCGACCCCACAACAGAACGTCATTTCCGCAATCAGCTAAGACTTGAGCCATGGTCGTACCCCATGCTCCAGCTCCTAAAACGGTGACTTTATTCATCAGCGTTTTTTCTTAAAGTTTCCGGTACGTGGTAAATCTGATGTGTGTGGGTCGAATATTTGTGCTGGTCTTTTTTCTCCACGAATATCTTCGAGCATGGTTGTCATTACATCCATAATATGTGCAGTCGCTTCTGCAAGTGCAATTGGGTCATCTTCCTTGCCATACCAAGGTGACATATCAATAGCTTTTCCTGCCCGAAGAGTGATCTTCGAACGTTTCCATATACGTGGCGCTTTGCTATATGGCGGCAATACATCACCGATTCCCCATGCAGCAACAGGGATGATTGGTAATTGAGTAATGATTGCTAAACGTGCGGCGCCAGTTTTTGCAACCATTGGCCATAGATTTTCATCGCGAGTAAGCGTTCCCTCTGGATAAATTCCAATTAAGTGCCCAGCCTTAAGCGCTGCAACTGCGTGATCTAAAGCTTTGCTGGCGTGTGTGGATTCTCTATCAACTGGAATCTGTCCAGCTGCTAGCAAGATGCGCCCGATAATTGGAACATCAAAGACAGATCGTTTGCCAATAAATCGTGGTGCTCGCCCGTTCTTAAATAAAAATTGCGCAAAGAAAAGTACGTCTGCATATGAAAGGTGATTGCTAATAACAATTGCTGGACCTGTTTGTGGGATGTTCTCTTTGCCCTGCCATGTGCGCCTAGTAATTAAATTCAAAAGTGGGATTAAAACCGTGGCGCAGACATTAAAGGTGGCATTGGTCCCTAGGGGTTTGCCAGTAGGCGCAGCGTAAACAATCTGCTCGCTTTGCATGGGCCTAATCTAATAGCAAAAGCGCGGGACCACCGTGATGGTGAGCCCGCGCTTTTGGTAAAAAGCTAATTACTTACGCTTCTTAGCCTTCTTTGTTGACTTCTTAGCAACTTTCTTGGCGCTCTTCTTAGCCTTCTTCTTTGGAGCTGCCTTCTTTGCTGACTTCTTAGCTGCTTTCTTTGGAGCAGCTTTCGCTACCGCCTTTGGCTCGATCTTTGGAGCTGGTCCAAGTTTACGTTCGCCAGAAATAACTTCCTTGAGTCCCTTTGCAGGAAGGAAGCGAGCCTTCTTTGAAGCCTTGATCTTGATTGTTTCGCCAGTAAATGGGTTACGACCCATACGAGCCTTGCGATCAACCTTCTTAAACTTTCCAAAATCGTTGATCATGACATCTTCGCCGCGTGACATTGCACGAACGATTGTGTCAAAAACAACGTCTACAGCGTGAGCTGCTTCCTTCTTGCTGTCGTTGAAGTGTGGGGCCAACGCGGCAATGAATTGGGCCTTATTCATCAAAATCCCCTTAGTTTTACGCTTAAAAGTTAAGCAATTGCTTAACGCGTATAAAACTTAACTCGCATCGAGGGGTGAGTCCAACATGTAATAAGGCGTGTCGCATTATTTTATTTTTGTGTAAATATTAAAAAAATCCACTTTTTACGCATAGAAATCTCTAAAGTTTTAGTTGAGAGTTTTTAACTTTTTCCTCACCCATCGAAAAAATAAGCGTAAAAATACTTACTTTCCAGTAGTTATTTCAAAATTGGAAGAGTTTTTGGTTTGTAATCGGCTCGAGTTTTTTCGAAAGTATCGATGGAATCAGTTTGTTTCAGCGTTAAACCGATGTCATCTAGGCCTTCCATTAAACGCCATCGGGTGTAGTCATCGATAGCGAAATTCAAAACTATTGAGTCATAAGAAACCGTGCGAGTTTCAAGATCTACCGTAATCGCAGTATCAGGCTTGCTTTCAATTGCAGACCACAGAGCCTCAACTTCTTCCTGTGAAACGATGATGGTCAACAAGCCACCTTTAAGTGAGTTGCCACGGAAGATATCTGCAAAGCGAGATGAGATCACAGCTTTGAAGCCATAATTTTGAAGCGCCCAGACCGCGTGTTCGCGCGAAGATCCGGTACCAAAATCTGCACCGGCAACTAGGACGGTGCCCTTCTTGAAGGCTTCCTGGTTAAGTACGAACTCCGGATCATTTCGCCATGCAGCAAAAAGACCATCTTCGAAACCACTGCGAGTAACTCGCTTGAGATAAACCGCAGGGATAATTTGATCTGTATCCACATTGCTTCGGCGAAGTGGAACACCGGTACCTGTGTGCTTGATGAATTTTTCCATTGTGTGTATCCCTTACAAATCCGCTGGTGATGAAAGAGTTCCGCGCAGGGCAGTTGCTGCTGCTACGAGTGGACTGACAAGGTGCGTGCGTCCACCTTTACCTTGGCGTCCTTCGAAGTTTCGGTTTGATGTAGATGCGCTTCGCTCGCCAACAGCTAGTTGATCTGGATTCATGCCAAGGCACATCGAACATCCTGCGCTTCGCCATTCAGCCCCTGCATCAAGAAAGACTCTATCTAAACCCTCTGATTCAGCTTGCAAGCGAACTCGCGCAGAACCTGGAACTACGAGCATGCGAAGTGAAGAAGAAATTTTCTTACCTTTAAGAATTTCTGCTGCAGAACGTAAATCTTCAATTCGACCATTTGTGCAAGAACCCAAGAAAACAGTATCAATTGCTATCTTCTTTAGTGGTGTTCCTGCAGTTAAGCCCATGTATGTAAGAGCTCTCTCGGCTGCGCCACGTTCTTCCGCATCAGTAATTTCTGCAGGGTTTGGAACGGATGCATTCAGAGGCAAACCTTGTCCGGGGTTTGTTCCCCATGTAACAAATGGTTCTAGTTCATTTGCATCAAGATTGATTTCAACATCGAATTTCGCATCAGCATCACTGTAAAGCGTGCTCCAATAAGCAACGGCTGCATCGAAATCCTTCGGTGCATGTGGTTTGCCCTTGATGTATTCAAATGTCTTTTCATCTGGAGCGATCAACCCAGCACGTGCACCTGCTTCAATGGACATGTTGCACACTGTCATACGAGCTTCCATTGAAAGTGCACGGATTGCAGATCCGCGATACTCCAAAACATATCCTTGGCCGCCGCCGGTTCCAATTTTTGCAATGATTGCCAAGATAATATCTTTTGACGTTACTCCCGGTTTCAATGAACCTTCAACGTTGATTGCCATTGTCTTTGGGCGAATCAGCGGAAGAGTTTGTGTTGCCAAAACATGTTCAACTTCGCTCGTTCCGATTCCGAAAGCTAGAGCCCCAAAAGCACCATGAGTTGAGGTGTGGGAATCTCCACAGACGATTGTCATTCCTGGTTGTGTTAATCCAAGCTGCGGTCCGACCACGTGAACAATTCCTTGTTCGGCATCTCCGAGTGAGTGGATGCGAACACCAAACTCTTTGCAGTTTGCGCGCAAAGTATCTACTTGAAGTTTTGATACTGGGTCTGCAATTGGTTTATCAATATTAAGTGTTGGAACGTTGTGATCTTCTGTAGCAATTGTCAGATCAGGTCTGCGGACTGGTCGGTTTGTAAGGCGCAAGCCATCGAAAGCTTGTGGGCTTGTTACTTCATGAATGAGATGAAGATCGATATACAAAAGATCTGGTTCGCCATCTGCGCGACGAACAATATGTTCGTCCCAAATCTTTTCCGCTAACGTCTTAGACATCCAAGGCTCCTTGTAGACATCTCATTTATTGAGATGCTAATATCGTATCGTGGATAGGAATAATAGCGGAGTCGGCGTATTAGATAAAGCCGTAGCAATTTTAACCACCCTTGAGTCAGGCCCGCACTCCCTCGCAGAATTAGTGGCGGCAACTGGCATTGCCCGCCCAACCGCGCACCGTTTAGCAGTTGCACTTGAACACCACAGATTAGTTTCCAGAGATCTCACTGGGCGTTTTATTCTAGGTAAGCGCTCTGGCGAATTAGCAAGTGCAGCCGGAGAAGATCGTTTAATTGCAGTAGCCGCTCCTGCACTAGCAGCACTAAGAGATGCCACAAGTGAAAGCGCACAGTTATATCGCCGTCAAGGAGATGTACGAATTTGTGTTGCCGTTGCCGAACGTTTATCTGGCCTTCGCGACAGTGTTCCAGTTGGTTCTGCTCTGACAATGCAAGCGGGTTCAGCTGCGCAGATTTTGCTAGCGTGGGAAGACTCAGAAAAAATTCATCGTGGCTTAACAAATGCGCGCTTTACTGCGGCGCAATTAGCCGCTGACCGTCGTCGAGGTTGGGCACAATCAGTAGGTGAACGCGAAGCAGGTGTTGCCTCTGTGTCAGCGCCTGTGCGTGGGCCAAATGGAAAGGTTATTGCAGCCGTAAGCATCAGTGGTCCAATAGAAAGATTAGGAAGACAACCTGGTCGCATTCATGCAGCCGCAGTTGTTGCAACGGCTGCACGTCTTACTGAGCACTTAAGTAAAAACTAGCTAAGTAAATCCAATTCGCGCATAACGCGAGAAATTGTTGAGTATCCAAAACCTTTACGAGCAAGAAGAGATTCGATTCTCCTTATTTGAACTTCAGGTTCCTGGCGTGACATCGTTGATAACTTGCGCATACCTAATTCAAATGCCGTTCGATATTCGCTTTCATCTGTGATGCCTTCAAGTGCTAGATCAATACTCTCTTGATCAACGCCGCGTTGTCGCAACTCTCCAGCAATGATGCGCTTGGATAATTTCTTCGAACGCGTACGAGAATCGGTCCACTGCTGAGCGAAATCTTGATCGTTGAGTAGCCCAGATTCGCTCAATTTATAGATGGTTGCTTGAGCAACTTCGTCTTCAACACCGCGCTTTTTGAGGTGAGCGAGAAGCTCGCCCTTACTCTTGGCTCTGGTCACAAGTGCATTGAGTGCAATTGTGTGAGCTACTGAGTAAGGGTCGGAGCCTTCGCCTCTTTCAACCTTTACGAAATCAAGGCTAATTA
>Ga0315906_10001452_pt1 | contig 35113 bp, 34 predicted proteins | sample LakEriMetagenome_4_FD_203526 | JGI IMG/M metagenome (GOLD analysis project Ga0315906, IMG submission 203526) | Freshwater fungal communities from buoy surface, Lake Erie, Ohio, United States - Buoy 2 MA122 | ecosystem: Environmental > Aquatic > Freshwater > Lake > Lake biofilm | place: USA... | reverse complement strand
GTGAATCTACACCCAAGCCAACGTTGACCCGAAATTCATCACGCTCCCACCATTCACCTACACGCATGCGTTCTGCATCAAGGCTGGGCCGTCCTGTGATCTGTAGGAACTTCTGCTGTATGCAAGGGTGGTCCGAATCCTGCATGATATACCAGTACAGTATGCGGAACAGAGGCTTGACAGCCGTTTCACCATAGCACATGATATAGTCTTCTACTTGTATATCCTGGCTGCGTTGTTGTATGGCAGCTGTGGTAGCAGGATTGGTGGACTGTGTGTGATAAGCAGCCACGTCATTTAATGAGTTTACGCCCACTTGGTTTGACTTCTGGCTGTCAACCATGGCCAACAGGCTTTGTGTGGCCTGGCTGGGTTCTGGCTTTTGGATCACGTGTATGGCATCTGCTAAAGGACCTGATATGGCCAAGGCCTGACCCTGTTCATTCTGGCCGTAGGGTATGATACCTGGTGCGCCTTCCATGAGTTTGCGCTGACCTGTCAGTGGGAAAGCACCTGACTTGGCTATGATCTGTAGGTTAGTCCTGTCCTGCTGTGCCTTGACATCACCGCGGATCATGGCAGTCTTGATCAGTGTACTATCTTTGCTACGTTCTGCGATAGTGATTTCGTCAGGACGATGAGGATCACGGTTAAGGTTAGGTAGTATGATAGGAATGGGGCCATCCCAGTAAGTATTCTCCAGGATTGTATTATCAACAATAGCAAAATGGCGCCACTCAGCAATGCCGTCACCGTCATAGTCATAGCGGATATACCCTTCTATTACCATACACACCTTCATAGTTGAATCAAAGGTGGCTGGTCTTGATGTGATGTTCAAGGTATTGTGAACACGTCGGCGATATTGCTTTTCATTGGAGAAGTTGGTGTTGTATGAAGTGGCCACTGATCCAAGATCTTCTGGAAACTCACGTGCGTCTGGCCACATCTCAATGATGTCGGTCCTGGGCATAAAGCGACGCTGGCACACAAACTTGGCAGTATGCACATTGGTGGCTTCTTTGTCCATCAAGAACTCTTCAGGTGGCACTACCAAGATAGGATAGTGTATGCTGTGTTTGGTAACTTCATAGATAGCAGTGTATTGATTGCGTGTGTCCATGATCTTGGTACCATCAGGTGCTTCAATACCTGATTCTTCGGCAAAGATCTCTTCTTTGACTTTGATCAACTTCCATTCAATCAAGGCTTCTTGTGTATTCTCACGTGCGATAACTCTGGCTGCCTCTTCTGCAGATTCAATTGAAGTGATCAGTGGATTGCCTTGATCATCATAGGCTGGAATGTCCATACGATGTTCAAATATTTTCTTACGTGCATCACGATAGACACGCATGACGCCACCAAAAGGATATTTGGCAGCTGACTTGATTGAATCACGCAGGATGATCTTGCCTTCGTTGGCATTAAACAGTTGGTTCCTAACTATCTTGGTGGCCTGTTCTGCTGCGATCGTGTCATCGTCATTGATGGCCAAGGCTTCCACTGACTTTTCATCGTAGAAGGCAGCGGCCACTTGGCTGACCACACGATCCACAGCAGGCTGCACATCGTTCATTATGACCTTGGGACCGTTGGTATTGGGGCGTAATCTATCTGCGGGCACGCCATCATAGAAAGTGTCGTTTTCTCTACGCACCACTGATACTGTATCAGCGTAGACGTTGATGGCCACGCCGATCCATTGTTTGATCTGATTCAGGAATGTTGAATCACGGAAGTCTTTGTTGTCTACATAATTGCGGTTCTGTATCACAGGACCCAAAGGCTGTGGTGGGGTTTTATTGATGGCCATCGTTGTTGTTACCTTTTGGTATTATCTGTTATTTAGTTCAACGCAATTCTTAACATGGCGCTGAAACATAGTTTGATAGCCACCTTCCTTGCGGCAAAAGATGCAACAAATTCTATTCTGTGGGCGTCTTCTAGGTGCTAACCTTGCTTCTCTAATCTCTGGATCCTGCCACGTAGATTTACCTATTATTGACAAGGTTTTTTGTATCTTCATTCTACCACGGCTAATGTTGGCACTGTGCTCAGCTGATTTTTTCTTGCCTAAATTACCTTTTCCTGCTATTACAGGATGAATGCCTTCATTATTATGTTGATTAAAACTACGTATATCACGTCTGGCATCAAATAACTGTAGGATCTCAGTTTCTAACTCATACATATCAGCAGCAGTACCTGTGGCAATTATAGTTCTTTCCCATTCTTCTGGATTGTTTTTAATAAGTTGTTTAACTGTTTCACTGCTGGATTTATAATTGTCATTTATATTGGCATACTTGCTGGTCCTGCTGCCAACGTACCAACGCAAAGTAGGTTTATGCACCCATTTATAAACATAACAAGTTTTCATCAGTATGTATTCACAGACCAATTGTTGATAGTGCGTTCTATCTGCTGGTATTCCTGCAGGCTCATGATGCCTTCTGCTTCCATTGATGATTGCCCGTACCGTTCAATGCTGAGCGCGCCATAACGTAAGGCATCAATGCCGTGATCTGAACCACGGAAGTTGATCCTGCCCGCTGATGAGCGTTCAGTGTGATACTGGCGCATTTCATCTATCAACTGGCGGCAGTGCGGTGATATGAAGAACCGGCCCATACGCATCTGCTGTATCATATACTGCAGGCCATAGTCAATGCCGCGCGAGCCGTCAGGATTGGTAAATGGTTCGTTGAGTGTGCGTATGCCATATCTGTTGGTCAGTTCGTGTATGGCTGACGTGGTTTCTGTATAGCCCTTGCGCTGTCCATCTGGTGGCCAGGCCACGGGCACATCTCTACCTCTGCTGAGTATGTGTGGTGCATATTCCACAGGCGTTTGGCTGCGTCCATAATACTCGTCGTAGACATAGGTGCATTGTGTGCGTGGATCATATGCTATCCAGATCACAGCAGTGGGATCAGGTGATCTACCAAAGTCAATGCCGGCTATACGGCGATGCCATACTTCTAACTTGGGAGGCTCTTTAAGTATGACCCTGTCCCAGTCTATCTGGAACACTGACCCTGCGCCTGCCATGGGTATGCCCTGTGTTCTTGATTCTATCTCCCAGGGCAGCCACGATGCTTTCAACAGATCTCGCGTTTTGGTGTCTAACAGGGATTCAGGCACATCATCCCAGGTATAGCGCACCATTGAGTGGCCTTCCACACCTTCCCAGAATCGCTTGATCATTGGCGTCCAACCTACCAAGGGCGTGGCTGATAGATAGATTCTGCCTTCTTGTCCTGTGGGTGTTTGTGCCAAGGCACGTATCAGTTCTGACACCACATCATCGTCTCTGGGCTGCTCGTCAAACCAGATGACGTCAGCCTTGCCGCCCTGCAGCACAGCACGGTCCTGCTCATAACTTACTATCTGCAGGGTTGATATGGAACCTGATTTATGACGTATCTGTAGGCCACCTATGCCTCTGCGGTCAGCACCGGTGATGATGGTATCTCTCAAGATCGCAGACTTTGGCACTAGACCTGAACCTATGGCTGCTTCCTGTATCTTGTCCTGTGTGCCCACTAAAGTGTCTTGTATGGCTTCACGGATCTGCTGGCTTGACGCGCCTGCTGCTATCACACGCACACCTGTTTGATATCTTATGTCGCCCCACCAGTCAGGATAGATGCCGGTCAAGTGACAAGCAATGGCATAGCCCACTGAGTATGATTTGCCTGATCGGTTTGACGCTATCACTGCCTGCGCCATGGTGCGCAGCTCATACAGTTTCTTTTGATAGTCAAAGGGTTGGTAGTATCGGATCTTGTTGTATTGTAAGTCTTGCTCGTAGAATGCTATCAGTTCTGCATACTGGCGCATCTGACTGTTGTTGTTGCGGTCAATGGTGATGCCGTGCCTCTCAAGTTCTTGATTGGCCTGCTCACGGGCACGGTTAAACAGTTGATCAGGCGCTATCAGTGCCATTGGTTATTTGGGGTAGGACTTCTTTGAATTCAGCGTCAATGGTTTCTTGCTGTAGGTTCCGGATGATGTCACTCACACGGTCATCAACGAATGATACTTCTACTTTTTCACTTACCACGCGGCTCAATATCATACGCTCATATTCCAAGCGACCTTTGTAGTCTAGACGATTGATTGCGTCCACATAACCTTCTGCCAACAGTGTGGCAAAGTCTTTGTGCGCATGTTCGTTGATGGCTTTGAGTATTGACACGCCTGAAATGCGTGTGATCAGTCCTTTGGGCCTGCCACCAGGATTGTTGGATGGTCTGCCTGCCAAGCCGTGACTACTTTTTGTAGATTTGATCGGATCAAAATTGGTGTAGTCAGCAGTGGAATCAGCAGTGTCTCTGCTGTTATTGGTGTCTAACACTGTATTATCTTACGTCTCTGTTTTTATCGCCGCGGTTGTACTGGTCGCCGCGTGATCTGGGTTTGGTTGCGTTTAAACCAGTTTCAATAGGCGGCTGTGCGCCTGTGTTCCAGGCTTCGCGACCTGAAGTCTGGTAAGCATCTTGCTTGGTTTTCACGCGATTGGTGGTCTGCTGAAGTAACACAGAGGATGGTTTCAAGGTCCGGGTTCTGACCGTTTTTGAGCCTAAGAGTTTTCCCATAGTCATTTATTTAGTCAAAAAAAACCCCGCGCCTGGCGGGGCTAACCTCCCAGCAGTGATCTAGTTTGATCCCTTAATTACATCATCTTTTTACACTTATCAAAGTGCCAATGTTTCATAGCACTCATACCACCTTCCAAATGACAATGTGGACAAGTTAGACGTTGTTGCGGTTTTCTTAAATTTAATTTAGGTTTTCCTTTTTGTGCTTCACTAATTTTCTTTCTTGTTTCTTCTGTAATTGGAGATCTTTTGGTCCACGCTGCTTTCATTTTTATTATTGTTTCAGCACTGCGTTTTTTTCCTTTGTTAGATAATTGTCTTTTTTTAACTGATTCTGGAGTTTGTTTCATTCCTTTTTTTGCGAGCCCAATATTTTTCTTATGCTCATCTGTTAATTTTACACCTTTATGCGAATCACTCAGTTTTTGCTTTGTTTCTTCACGCCATATACGGTTTTTGCCTGCCTGTCTAAGTTTTTCTTTTCTTGCTTCAGTGTAACTGGCTTTTATCTCTTGGCTTAGTTTATTGCGATGTTCTTGTTTCTGATAATAATCTCTTAATGAATTACTAATTTTCTCCCTTCTCGCGGGATCAGCAGCAGCAATTAATTTTTCATCGCTAACATTGTGTTTGGGGTTCTCCCGTAGTGTTTGTAATAATTTTTTGAAATCTTTTGCGGAGATCACACCATTTTTTAGTGGCATTTTTGTTTCTCCCAACGGGCACGATAGTCACGTTTGTTTGCGTATTTGGCCATATACCGCCATAGTTTGTCTTCTACAAATCTCACAGAGGTTTCTTTCACCTGTGTCCAATTGTCCCACAACCAATGCAACATTTCGGCTTTTTGATCTTCTGTTGCGCCTATACACATATTGGTATTCCAAACTACATCAGCGATCCAACCCCAATAAGTTTCTTGATCCATTATCAAATCTTCATAGGTAACTCTACTATAGATTGCGTGTTTATTGTTTAATGGTACCCATTTTGGTGACCCAATTGCATACTGATTCAGATCTTGTGCCGTGGCCAAAGGAGTATTCATTGTAAAAATAAATTTTACACGACCATCAAACGGAACTATGAAGCCTGTGCGATCTGGATACATACTTTTCCAATGTTCAATAGCTTCTTGTTCTAATGTCTCGGCTTGACTTACTTGCGCACCTAAACTGGTATTGTACTCCAAGCGATCTCCAGAATTTTTGTCCATTGCAATTTTAAACATATCAAGAAAGCCGGTGCTTGGTGTAAACAATCCATTCATATCATCAATATACACAGCAACAAATTCTTTGGGTTGAGCCAAATATACCGCTACAGCTATAGTTTTGATAAATGCCCAAGGTTTCATATCGCCTTTTAAGGTCACCATTTTAATATTCTTTTTATCTGCGATTGTTTCCACTGTGTAACTTTTACCTACACCTGGTTGGCCTGGAATGTACAGGTGATGGTCTTGATCATCAAAAAATTCATTGACCGCGCTGAGAAACAACTGCCGGTAATCTTGTCCTTTAATTAAAAAAGCCTGGTGCTGTGCACCAAAGTGATCATTGAAAGCCATGATAGATATCCTTGTTGTTAAAAGTTTATGTTAAGCGATTAGTTATTTTTCTGTCAAATGTATTGTTGTAAAAAAACAACACTACTCGCTACGCAAAGTTTGGTTATAGAACCAAGTGTCCTGTTCAGTTGACCATTTTTGTGTGTTTTCCACTGTGTAGATTTTTGTAGAGATTTTGAAGTCTGGCGTTTTCATTTCTTTGGGAACCATACTAACATCATACCAAAGGCAGCGGTTGTTGGGCTGCACAGCATACTGACCTGAATCCATTTGTATGACATTGAAACTTTTGTGCTCGTCTGCTGACTCTGAGAACCCAACATTTAGGCAGTTGTGATCTGGAGCGGCTTGGTCAATGGTAAAAAGATAGTTGCCCCAGTGATACTGCTGATCTCTGCCGTAGAACTTGACTTTCAATCCACGCAGGTTTGATTTTTCTATAACTGCTATGTCGTAGGCCAAGCAGTCCCAGATCTGCAGGTGATCTAGTGGCAAGGGGTTGTCAACTGCTTGCCACACAAACGCGGATATAGGCAGTTTGTCGTAGATGGCGCCATAGTTGATCAGCATGGCCTCAATACGGAATGCCTGACCTTTGATGCTTTTTACTGTGAGCCAGTAGCAGGGTTCCAGATCACCATGACCCCGTTCATGGTCATAGAGATATTCTGCACGCACGTAACATTTGATTGCTGGCACATTGGCCACTAGATATGACATGATATTTCCTTTATGTTATTCAATTCTTAGACACTGACCCTGACCCACGAAGTGAAATACATCTCTACCTCTATGGCCTATTCTTGCATACTGCACTGCACCTGTGCCTGACCACTGCAGTTGTTCCCATACACTAGTATTGAATTTAGTCTCTAGACTTTCCATGACATGGGCATATCTGTCATGTTCAGAGGGCAGCGCACGTGTCAATGTTCTCACTCGGGGCTGTGGCACCTGTTGACCCTGTATGGTAGTGACAACAGCACCAGGTTTCAAGGTAAAGCGATATTCATAGTTTGTCACCATATCTTTAGTGGTACATGACCAGATTTCAGCCAAAACCGGTGGTGAAACCAGCAAAAATAATAATGCCAGTTTATTCATTGGTTGCCCCGTGGCGGTAGCCATGTACGGGGCCAGACATGGGAGAAGGGTTGGAGCACCCTGCTACCTTGATCAACTCAGCACAAGCCTGAGCTGGGTTGAGATCTTGTTCTCGCATGATGGCTTGGATGTAAGCACTGCGCAAGACCTGCATCTGTCGTTGGGGTGTGAGATTACTCAGTAATTCGTCTGCTGTCATTTCGGATTGCCTCCAACATTTCTGTGACCTTGTTAGTTTGATTGGGTTTAATTTTCGCCAATTGAGATTTCAAACTCTGATCGTCTTCTAGGCTGGTATCAGGTTCCGGCAGTGACATCCTGCCCAATTGTTGACGCAAGTCTGACAGCATTTGATTGACAGATTCATCTGTGAGATATTCTCCAAACAAGCAATGAAAATCATACTGTATATTGCTGCGTAAGTCTGCTAGATCTGTACCTGGTCCCGTCAATATCCAATTGGCCAACACAGTGTATCTTTTTAACTGATCAAGATTTCCTTGTAAAACTTTACGGATAAACTCATCTGGGTTTTGATCTACGTCTTGTTGTGTAAACATGATACTACTCCTCTGTAAAAAGATGTTGTGGTAATTGTACTGGTGGTGGTTGTATACCCAGTGGCCTAGGAGGTTTGTAGCCGGCTTTCAGCAGTCGTTGCCTAAACGTATTGGGTATGTTCCAATTGACATAGTCCATGAGTTCTTCGGGAAATGGCAGCATGGATCCGTATTTTCGGTGCAGTCCGCGGTGTCGGTTGTAGTTTGGAAACTTACCTGCTGGATCGGTCCTGTCCCAGAGATATTCTGCTTCACCTGGGCTCAGCAGTTGACCTTTTTGATATAGATCGCAGATGGCTGGGTACAGCCTATCATAGCCTTCGGAATCAATGCCAGCATCACGCATAGCACGCCAACGCTGTAGTGCGGCTTCAAAATACTGTTCTACTACCAGGGGTGGATTAATCATACTGACTTCTCCTTTGATCCCAACGTTCATACTGTTCACGCGTCAGTTCTGCTGCACTGGGTTCTGGATCTTGACTGCGATCATTCACCATACAAAATAACCAAGCGCGATTTTGTGGCCACTGACCTGACATATCCTCAAGCCAGGCCTCCAATCTTGACCATGGTATTTCATACACGTTGCCCTCTAAAAAACCAATGTGCAATCTATCAACTGTGGGCAAGACCTTTATCTCTAATATTTTATTGCGATTGAACACAAATTCAACTGCATGCTCACCAAATCTATAGACTATATCAGGATAAAGCGTTTTCATGCGATGTATAACATCGCTGGGTGTAAGATCCGGTTTTTTATTCAGCATTCACGCCTCCCACATGTGGAGCTGCTATGATAGCAGCCAGCCCCGATGGTTGTCTATGCTGCGGTTTACCTAATGTGATTTCACCCCAGTATCCATCATACAACATATTGGCTGCTCGTTGACGCGGACTCAAATCTTCAGAGCAAATGGCAATGCGATAGTCTTGCTCACCACAATAAAATGTAAAAAATGCTTCCTTTCGGCACCATAACAGTGCCATACCAGGCTGCATTTTCTTTTCACCGCGGAGATGGCAATGTCCCAGATACACTTGATCTTCATAATCACGATAACGATGGTAATGTTGCAATGCACGACGGCTTGTATCATCCCTAATGCATCTGGTGAAATTGTTGCGGCGTATTTGGAGATAACCAGTTAATCTCACATAACTGCCCTGCAGTTGTGCTATATTAGTTTGTACCGTGAGATAACATTTAAAACTGCTTTTCATCTCACGACCTGTGTCTAGACTGATATTTTTTGCTATCTGGGCGCGGATTCCGGTGATGCGCGGCAGCTCCTCTTCAGAGACTTCGTCTCCCTCACTGGGGACTACGCCCTCCTGGGCGCAGCCATTGATAGCCAGAGGCGTGTCCATTCCTCTAACTGCGTCTTCAGACACGCAGTCATTTTCTGTGTAATTAACAGTTTTAAGTTTGTAATTTGTAATTAATTGCGCACAGTCTTGACTTAAAAAAAGGTCACTGCTCTGTGATTTTGATGGTTTGGTTGTGTTCATTATTAGTCCTTTATAAAATGATATTGGTTAGCCATAGCACCAATATCATGTATTTAGCGATTGTATGCTAGATAAATACAAATGTCAAGTTTAAGTTAGTCCTTTACTTGACACCTACGCCTAATCCGTCTTGAGCGACTCTAGATTGGGCTGTCCCAACTGAAGGATCTTTTACACGTTTAGCTAGTATCACTGGGACAACACACTGACGCCGGGTCTCCGACAAGGGTTCCCGAAAGACATTTTAAGGCATTTTTATCCAGTTTAGCGTCAAAATTATCTTGATTATATCGCATGAGAAATAAGCCATGTGGGCGTTTTTAGCCATATTTTCGCCCTATTATTTCTTGAGTATGTTTGGACTGGGTGCGCTATCACCGTAAAATGGATCTGTTCCCAAAATTTCTAGAATCTGTTCTGTTATATTTGTGTATCCAACACAGTGGCCCAAAAAGCCACTGTGGGGAACCGGCATTTCTATAAATAATCATACACTGAACAAAGGATGACAATATGGCTACAACTCCCCAATTAGATCTAACCATGTCAGCAGGCGTGCTGTTGAACTATTGTATGGCTCGTGCTGGCATCAATGAAGAAAGACTACGTCGCGACTTTCGCAAGCAGTATGAACTCAACGCAATCACTGCAGTAAAACCCCTGCCTGATCGCCAGGGCTACTTGGTCACAACCGCCAACTACGAAATGAAGGTCACTGAATATGGCAAGATCACAGGCATCAAGCACACAGGTAAACCTCGTGACTGTCGTGTCAAAGAAAAGCAACTGCGACGTGATGTCAAATCTGGTTTGAAAACAGCAGCCCGACAAACAGCCAATCGTGAGCGTGTGGCCCGGAAGTATCCTCAGAAACCACGTGCTGTACCACAACATCTGCAGGAACAACAGCCTGACTCCATGGCATCAGCTATCGTTGACACTATCCAAAAAGAGGCAAAGGTGCCACGTGTGTATGTAAAACGCCGCAGAGATCTGGAGCCACATTAACACAGTTGGGGTGCTAAATATGATTTATGCGCCAACACAGGTTTTTTCAACGCTTGCAAGGCCAGTGGCGTGAGGTAGGACAATGTTGTGCTTATTGCAACTATGCTACTCAGCGTGTCTGGAGCTTGAAACGCCATTATAATAATTGTGATGCTATGAAACGCATCAAGAAAGAAATAATTAATGAACAAGAACTCAACCCTAACCAACGATTTGTTACATCAAGCCCTAGCGGAGAACTTTGCCATTTACTTTTCATCGCACGTGGCGCATGTCAACACACAGGGTAGAACTTTTGTCAGCGATCATAAACTGTTTAAAGGTATCTATGAAGATGCGCAGGCCAATATAGATACCTACGCTGAATTTTTACGCACTCGCAAAGAATACATGTGCGATAATCTATTGGACATTATCCAACAGAGTTCAATCACAGCAGGTTGGATGGGACCACAGACCGCAGATGATTACATTGAAGGCTTGTATGATCGCATTGAGGCCTTTGTTGATACCTTGGCAGATCTTTATCGTGCTGCTGAGGCAGCGGGTGATTATGGCCTATCGGGTTATATGCAAGAGCGCTTGACTACGCACAAGAAACAGTGCTGGCAGCTACGTGCCATTATCAATGACACAGAAGAAACTGAAGAAGACGAGTCCGAAGAAGAATCTGACTATTAAGGTCCCGGCAGCCCTGCCTGCTGCGCTTCTTCCAGACGCTGTTGTCTCTCCAACGGCGTCATTTTAGCATAGTTTTGATACATCTTGTATCCTGCATAAGCAGGACCTAATACTGCTGCCGTGCCGGCCAACACAGGCAATGCTGCTGTACCGGTAGCACCAGCCAACATAGGTAATGCTCTGGCAGCCATAGGTGCCAAACGACCTGCTGTTTGTTCAGCAGCAAATTGTCCAACTCTGGCAGCACCACGACCCAGGGTCTGTTGTAAAGGACTACCGCCTGCTTGGGCAATATTGGTTCCTACCTTTAAGGGATTTACATTAGAACCACCAAACATACCTTGACCTAAACCTACACCTATATTTTTTAAGCTAGTAAAAGCACCTTTACCTACATCCATAGCAGCACCCACTGTAGGTCTAACACCTGGAATCTTGCTGGCAAGATAACTGCCTGCACCCAGTGCTCCTAAGCCTAAAGCTTCTTCTTGATTTTCACGCAAAACTTCCATTGTTTTTCTACCAACATTATCCAAAAAACTGGCTTCATTGATCATGGACGAGTCTTGCTTTGGTTGTGTGGATTTAGCACCTGACAATTGACGTGCTGCCTCATCAATGTCTGCTTCGGTAGGTTCACGGTCAAATTCAACCCTCATACCGTTTACTTCATAGATAAATTTTTCAGTTTTCATATGCTATCTTCAGAGCCTTATTGAATACGTTTGAATCTATTATTAGTAGATGTAGTGCCTTCTGTACCCACTGGTTTGTTGCTTGATGATCCGGGTGCCGAAGGTGCAGCAGGAGCTGCGGGTGCCGCGGGTGCCGAAGGACGTCCACGCTGGAATCTAATAACATTTTCTGACACTGCTTCATAGCCAGGAATGGCTTCATTGCGATCAAAAAATCCTGCAATGTTTTTGTTGATCTTTTTCCATTCTTCAGATTCATATTTCTGCCATTCAGTTTCAAATGCACCGTAATCTGGCACAGCCTGACCAAACTTTCTGCGATTCCAATCATCGGCTTTTTCTTTAAACAGTCTATTGGTTTCTTTAATCAAGTACTGATTACCAACCAGACCCTTGGCTGTGTCTGTGGTACTACTGACAGTGTTCCAAGCGGTTTGTGCATCTAAGTTACTGGCAGCGCCCAAGCCACGCAAGGCCTGCTGTGCTGTCAAACGTTGCTGTGCAATATCAGCTACTACTGATTCCAATTTGCTCTTTTGATCACGGGTCAAGTTCAATGACTCTAAAAACTTAGTAACTGGCAAACCAATGCGAGCATTGGCACCTTGGCTGGATTCAGTATCAATGCTGGCCAACAAGGCATTAAATGCGCCACCGTTTTGCTTCAAGATACCAACTATTTCAGGATCATTACCTACTCGTTCTATGATACGATCAGCACCAGCAATGGCACGAGTACTGTCAATGCTCTTGTTGTTCACACGCTCGTCATACTCTTTGGCTGTTTTGGCTTGTTGCTGTTGCCATTCTTTTGCACCTGCAGCATATACACTGGCCTGTTCTAGACCCAAATTCTTTATCTGATCAGGCGAAACTTGGCGTCCTGCAGTGTCAAGATACACTGTTCTACCATTCACTATAGTTTCACGATAATATTGATTGTCCTTGCCACGGAACAATTCACCTGTGCTGGTTGGTCCTAGTCTACCAGATTTCAATGATGTACCGCGTATCAGTGTTTCGCTGTCATTGTAGCGCGATTCTGCAGCATCAAGGTCTCTGCTCATAAAACCAAGACCAGCAGCTGTTAGTTGTTCACGTGCGGACTGAAAGTCACCAGTTTCAATGCCAACCTTAATTAAGTCAAGACCCTGTGCTATCTTGGCAGCAGGCACTGATGCTGGCCCACCATCACCACCAGGTTGTCGGTAAAAACCTGTGCTGGCTTTTTTGTATATGGCACGTTCTGTTGCTGCTGTATTGGTGGCCACAGCTTTGGCACGCTGTTTGGCCTGTTGTTCAATGACCTGACGATCCTCATAGACCTTGGCCTGTATTTCTGCTGTTTTAGCTATGGCAGTTTGATGTGCTTTCATGGCATCTTCAGCAGCTTTCCAAGGTGGTCTTCCCAAGGCCAAGGCTGTGAGATAAGCGTTACCAGCCACACGATCCAGGGGATTGTCATCTGATTCAATCTGTTGGCGTAGGCCTTCGTCGCCTAATTCTTTATGTTGTGCTGCAATCTTGAAACCCTTGACCACACTGGCTGCTTGTATCTGTTCTTCGGTCTTGGGTGGCTTCTTGGTAAAGCTGGCATCGGCTGCTGAAAGTTGCTGGCTATTGGAATTATCCATGGCTCGGTATGCATCAGGTTCTGTGTCTTTGGCATATGTCAAGGCCTGATCCAAGGGTTTATTTTCCTTAAACACATTGTCTTTGATCATATCAATCATACGCTTGACCACATTGGTTTCTTTGGCCACAGCAGCAGGCGCCGACTCAACAGGCATAGTGGTATCCACATTGGCTACACTGGGTTCTACTTCTGGCACCACAGGTTCTGGAGCAGCAGTCACAGGCGCCGCAGGTCCCATGGCTGAGGTTTGGCCAGGCATGATAGGTGTAACCTGTACATCTGTACCATCTGATACCAACTGTGTCTGTGGTTGATCTTCTTTGACACCTGGAACAATAGGTTTGGGTAAAGTCGGATCTTCCTCGTCGGCATAAGTGACACGTTGTTGTTGCGATAGCAGGGGTTTGATTGCCATGGTATTATCCTAAAAATGTTCTTGTGGGATCGCGATCAAGTATGGCTGATCCCGATTCAAATGCAGGTGCTTCTGGTACATCATCATATGTCACACGCTGTTGACCATATATGATAGGTGTAGCTCTGGCTGCTGTAGTAGTTAGCCCGGCAGCAGTTGTTCCGCCTAGTAAACCACCTAACCAACTGAAATCTGTTCCACCTGTGCTGGGTGCGCCAGGTACAGTGGGTATGGTAGGTGTTGTGGGTGTTGTGGGTGTTGTGGGTGTTACTGGACTGGGTCCTCCGGAAACGAGTCTTTGTGCCTCTGATACCAATCCATTAACGATTCCTCTTGTTGCTGCTGAAATAAATGTGTTCGTGAGATACCTTTGCAGTGCTTCCAACCATTTATCTGCGGAGGGGAACTGACTCTGTTGCGGAATAGGTGGATCCTGCGGCGTTGTAGGTGTGGTTGGTGTTGTAGGCGTTGGTTCAGATGGCGCAACTGGAACTCCTGTTGGTTGTTCAGGCTGTACAGGTGTGATAGGACCCAAGGGCTGTTCAGGCGTAGGTGTGGTTGTAATAGGTTCTAATTCTGGCGGTGGTGTTGGTATGACCAAGCCTGTTTGGCCACCTGTGCCTGGAGTTATGCCAGTTTCTCCACCTGTGCCTGGAACTATACCTGTGCCTAATCCACCACCACCAATTGATGGTGCACCAGTTGGTGGCAACAGTGATACGGGTGGCAATGGTGTAGGTTCTTGTGGTGGCGCTGGTAATGTTGGCGCGGGCGGTGCAACAACACCCGTTTCTCCACCTGCACCCGGTGTTATACCTGTTTGACCACCTGTGCCTGGTATGGTAGGTGGTTGTAATCCTCCGCCCAGAGGTGCTTGCGGTACAGCATCTATATATTGGCTGGTTCTACGTGTATCGCCTGCGCCTATTATGCTATCAACACCCTCATCAGCACGTCTAAAAACATAGATGTCACCGTTGGAATCACGTTCATATCGGTAATTGGGATCAATGCCTGTGTTCTTATTAACAACTTCAGTCAGTGTAGTTGTATATCCATCAAACCTAGTGTAAGTGCGTGTGCCAGGCCGTTGTACTGGTTGCGTAGGTTGTGTAGGTTGTGTAGGCGCAGTTGGTTGTGTGGGCGCAACAGGTGCTGGCAATGTGATATCAACCGGCGCTACAGGTGCTGGCGGTATGACAACAGGTGTACCTACTGGTGCAGTGGCTCCAGGCGGTATTGGTGTGATTGTGGTGGGTCCTGTGGGACCTGTGTCTGTTACAGGCTGCGCAATTGGTAATTCTGCAACAGGTGGTATAGGTGCCGGAGCATTCACATAAATTTGATCTGCTATAGATTTTGGCAATACTTTGCCTGTGGGACCGCTGTCACGTCTAAATTCAATAACTTCACCAGTAGGTGTGCGTTCGTATCTGTAGGTGTTGTCTCGCCCATATGAAGCATATACTTCACGATTGCCAGGTGTTACTTGATCAATGTATTTTGGTGCTGCAGGAGCAGCAGGAACAGCAGGTGTTGGCGTAGATTGCGTGGGTGGTTTAGGTGTTATTGTTGGCGGTATTACAATATCAACCGGCGCTACAGGTGCTGGCGGTGCTACAACAGGTGTACCTACTGGTGCAGTGGCTCCAGGCGGTATTGGTGTGATTGTGGTTGGTCCTGTTGGTCCCGTGTCTGTTATAGGCTGGGCAATTGGCGTTTCAACCACAGGTCTAGTTAAGTCTGTAAGTAAACCGCCTGGCGGTGCAGTAGGTGCTGTTGGTACCGTAGGTGCTACAGGTGCAGGTGCAACAGGTGTTGTAGGCGCTGTTGGTGCAGGCGGAGCAACAGGCGCTGTAGATACAGGTGCTGTAGGTGCTACAGGTGTAGGTTCAGCATATCTAAATTGCGCACGTAATTCACGGTCAAATTCAAGGTTACCTTCTGGGTTAAAGGTAAGCTGACCTGTGATTTGGCCCGTGGCAGGATCAATAAAATCTACTTGACCATTGGCGCGTTCAATAACTTTATAATCACGTGCCCAGGCCGGACCACCTGTTAGTTCTCTATCACCTGTAGGAGCAACAGGTGCTGCAGGAGGTGCAGGAGCCACTGGTGCTGTGCCTACGGGTGTTGTTGGTGTTGGTGCTGCAGGAGGCGCAGGAGCAACTGGTGCTGTAGGTGCAATGGGTCTTACTTCTGCTTCCGGACCAGTGGGTATTCCAGGTGCAACAGGTTCTGTTGACGGTGGAATCGGAGCAGGCATAGGACCAGAAATTTCTGGTGCCACAGGACCTTCTTGCTGATCTTGTTGTATGTATTCACTGTCTGGTGGCCTTACAGGTTCTGGTGCAGTGGGTTGTGGTGCTGGTGTTACATCATAGACAGTTTTAGCATTGTACTCAGTTAATACTTGCTGACTTCCATCTGAACGTATCATTGTAATGGTGCCATCACCATTATCAAAAAATTTCCTATCTGTATAGCGAGGACTTATTAATTCATTTTTCTCATATTGCGGTTGTGGAGTTTCAATCACAGCATCTGGTGCATACTTGCCCAGGCCTTGAGATTTTGCCCATAAATCATTTCGCTGCGCTTCAAGTGCATTACGAGCAGGATCTCCATACTCCAGGCCATCCATCTCATAGGCAATGTCATTCATTTGTTTTTGGATGGCCAGGCGCTGATCTAACGGCAAACGATTGGGATACTTATATCCATCTTTCTGATCTTGGATCAGGTTGACTCTAGCGCCTTCGGGGAAGTCGCTGAGATCACCCAACGCACCATATTGCCCGCCTACGCTGTCGCCGCCGATGTATTCACCTGCTAGGTTATAAATTGCTAGACCTCTATTGCTAGGATCAACCACAACATAGGTGCCTTTATTGCCAATGATGCTGTTGCCTGCTGTGTCAACACCGCCTAGGATATTGCCATCATTGTCATAGATGAATTTGCTGCCATCGTCTTCGCGATAGATGTTGATTGCTCTTGGACCTGCTGGTGTAAAGTTAATAAACTTGCCTAATTCTTGAGCTGTGGTAATAAACTCTGGAAACTTTTGTTTAACCATTGCACCAGTGTAGTTTGAAAATTGCTGCATACCATAGGCCACGCCTTGGTTGATTATACCTGATGTTACACCTTCGCCAAAGTCTTTGCCTTGCAAAGCCGCGGTCAAGCCGCCACGGATACCACCTGTGGCTATGTTTTCAACTAGTTTGCTGTCGCCTATCAGTGTCTTGGCAATGTCGCTTTTGACGATACCTGATGTCACATAACTGGCCACATAAGCAGCGGCTGCTGCTTTGAGTACATCTTCGGGTTTGGCTCCTGAGGCCAAAGCAGTGCCTGCGTTGATATAAGGCAGTAACTGCGGCTGTCCAGCAGCCAGGGCCGCTATACTTAATATAGCATTTAAGGGATTGCTTTTGATGCCTTTGACAGTGGCAACTACAGTGTTTTTGACTGGTTGGAAGATTTCGTCATCTATCCATCTGCCTACATCTTTAACACCTTCCCAAAGATCACTAAGAAAACCCATTATATCTCACTGCGGAATTTTTTAAGATTCTCTTCAATCATACGACGGATCTCATCAGCACCACCTAGATGTTCAAATGATTCTGGCGATTCTTCAACAAACTCCAGCAGTTCCTCAAGATTTTTTATTTTTTCTGCTGTGGATATTTCCAACTCTTTTGGTATCTTTGTCTGTTGCCGTGTGTCAGGTGTGACAGGTTCGGGCATATTGTTGTCAATGATCATTAGAATATCCTGGGTTGTGTTGATACTGCTTGCACACCAGCAATCTGCTGTTGAGGCATCAATTGATTAGATGAATATCCAGGTGCCAACATCTGTTGATTCAACATCTGTTGGTATTCTTCTTGAGTCATTGGTTGACCAGTCAAAGGATTGGTGTATGATGCCATTGATTCCATGGGCAAACTATGAATGTAATTTAGTTGATTAGTTTGGCTTGACTCTATTGGTTGTCCAGTCAAAGTATTTGTCAAAGGTTGCATGGATGGTGGTGCCATTAAACTATAAGAATAATTAGAATTAGGAATATATGGTTTGCCTAATCCTGGTGTCAACATATTTGTATTATTATTAGAATTAATATTACCAAATTGTGCTTGGTAATCTTCCGGAGACATCTGTTGACCAGTTATAGGATTGGTCGGCACAGATTCTACAGGCGCCATAGATTGACTCTGTTGATTGTTAATTACAGGTCTAGTTAAACGTGGCGCTATCATATTACTAGGCATGTTAGTCATAGCAGGCATCTGCGTCATGCGTTGTTGATTGATCTGTTGCGCACGTGTTAATACACCAGCAGGTAATCTATTTGCTACATTAGCTGCTGCAGGCGGACGTGGCATACGTGGTATGCGTTGATTAGTTAAAAACCTAGGTCTATTTCTTGTTTGACTCAACGGTGTAGGTGTGGTCATGGCTGTGTTGCTCATTAAATTATCGTATGGCATTATTGTTTCCTTTAACCGTAAAGGTCTGCGAGATTGTCAAAGTTGTTGTTTTCTGTGCTGGCATAGTCATAAACTGGAAAATTAAATTCTGGTACTGTGGTACCTTCTGCATAATCATATTCACTGCCAGCACCAGGCACTTGATCACTGGGATTGTAACCACCCGCAGCGTTATCATAGCCTGCACCTCCACCGGCAACAGCATCAGGACCATATACTGCTTGATAATCACCTGCCTCGTTTCTAACATAATAGGAGCCATTGGGACTGATCACTGTGCCATCGCTGTAGTACTTGTAACCATAGGCTTCATCGTCGGGTCCCGCGGTATTGGGTATTTCTGTGACACCTGCAGGTGGAGTAGGTCCACCACCAAATACATTTCGTAGGGCATTACCCAAGGCACCTGCTACACCACCGGCACCGCCTACGCCTCCGCTGAGTATCCTTTGCAGGCCTGCTGTGACATTGCCACCGCCTGCTACTGCGCCACCCAAACTTAACAGTGATTGCAAGTTGGTGGGCACATCTATGTTGCTGGCTGAGAACTGTGGTCCCAATATGCCAGCAGCTTTGCCATACTGTCCAAGTCCGGTAAAACCAAAACCCAAACGATCTTGATAGGCCTGGCGAGCAGCATCCAATTCTGCTTGGCGCTGTGCCTGCAGTTGCTCGCCCACTGCCTGTTGTGTGGTTCCTGGTGCCAACTGTGCTTTTTGTAATTCTGCGGTTAATTGTGCGCCTGTGGCTGCTTGACTGCCTAATGTATTGGCAGCTGACTGGCGTGCTTGGAAGTCGTTGGCTCCGGCCTGTACAGCTGCTTGATATGCTGCATTATAGGCCGCTGACCGATTCTTGGCTTCTATATCGGCCAAGTTCTCTGCCAGTCGCTGCCCTGACTCCACGCCCAATGCTGTGGCACCCACGCCTGTCAGTCCGCCTCTGCGTGCTGCCATACTGACGGCAGGTGCTACCTGTTCTTGATATTCTCTCTGTAAAGCACGTTGTTGTTGTTGTATTGAAGCATCAAGATAAGGATTCTGATATGAACCCAGCACTGATTGGCTCACGCCTTGGCCTATCTGGCCTTGTGCTATCCTACCCAGGATATCTTGGCTGGTTCCCAGTCCTGCTTGCAGTCCTGTGCCAGTGCCTAGGCCGGACTGTGCTAATTGTTGTTGGCCTCCAGTGGCGCCTAACTGTGCTTGCAGGCCTGCCATTCTGGTGGGATCCATTGCGGCTTGATAATCGCCTTGATATGGGCCAGCAGCCATATACTTTTGTAGTTCGCTGCCCAGCAGGGGTTGTATCTGACCTAGGTTTTGCACCTGCATTTGACCCGCACGGAATGCTGGGTTAGCACTCAGATAGTTTGTCAAACTTGAACTTTGTAACCAATCACTTATTGCCATAATAGTACCTCATCTTATATTTATTGATAGTATGGAATGTAGGCGTTGGCCCCATTCAATACAATGCGAACATAGCCTACTACACTGCTAGTGTTTGCAGGTGTGCCAGTTTGGGTGTATGAAATATCCCCACTGATATTAGCATTGGCCAACACAAATAGATTGCCTGTTTCTACATAAGTGTCGGCAATAACGTTGCCGTTGACATCAACACCATTACAAAACACTGTGCCTGCTGATACATCCAAAGGAGATCCTGATACACCATTGGTAAAACCTAAACTGTCTGGCGGAGTTGTATAGGTAAAATTAACCTCGCCAAACTGTAACACTGCATTACTAGATCCAACACTAGGGGTAACTAAAACACTGTTATTGGCATATCTTATGATAATTTCGCGTGTGGGCAACTGAAATACAGCACCTTGACCGTTGCGATATCTAATGGGAAAAGATACAGTATCCTGATCTTGATCCTGTGCTTGATTAGCACGATCACCAAATATTACAATTTCACCTTTGAAACCAACTGTTGATTGTTGTATTACCAAATTACTCAGTGTGCTGGTCACAGAATTGCCGCCTACATTAGCATTCGCGCCTATACGTATACTGTTATTAACAAAAGTGTTGGCTGAATCTGTATTTGCCACTGCAAATGATACGTTGGTCAAACCATCAGTTGCATCTAAAGATATGGTAACGTTACTGATATTGAAAACTGCATTGCTAGTCAATGGATAGGTAAAAACACCAGGACTGGCTGTAACAGCAATAGTAGTGACATCGCTGACTGCGGTGATGAGATCTAGGTCAATGACTTGTTCTACAGTGCTGGTAGCATATCCATTAGGTGCAGTGGTGTCAACGGCAAATGCTATCTGCCTACCTCCCAAGACCTGATAATTTAGATTGCGTGTAGAACCAAACCCTTGATTGGTTTCAAAATACACATAGTCTGCAGGATTTGAACTCCACACACTGCTGTTGCTGTTGTATGTGGCAAAGAAAGCACGATTGGCCTGTGTGTTGCTAAAGTCAAGACCAGATGCAGAATTGGCATAGGCTATGGCCAAGTATCTATTGAGATATCCACCCGAGAAGTTTGATGTGTCATCGGTGTTTAGTATGACATTGGCGCCAGGCTGTTGACTGGCCAAATAGAGATTGAGCTGCTCTAGGTAGTAAGCCAGATCCTGATCTTGTATTTCTGGTACCTGTGGTATGGATGCCATTAGCCTGTTAGTCCTAGGATTTCTACATCTATGTTCATACTGTTGAAACTGTGATACACTTGATCACTGGTAACAATCTGTATAGCAACAAAACGACCCGGTTGATACTGGTCAATCTTATAGTTTATGGTGGTATAAAATTCACCAGTGTAACTAGTATTGGCAAAGTCTGGCTGGGTGACAAAAGGTAAGTCGCTGGCTATCATACTAAAAGTTGCCACAGTGTTGCCGTAGAATATAGGAAACAAACTGTTGATTTTCTTAATCACGCTGGAGTTTGATCCTTCTTGTTCAAAGTCATAGACCTTGCTTAGAGTGGTAGTGATATTAGCAGTGCCAAGATAACTGAAGCCTGTGTCGTGTACATACAATACATTGCCATATTGCGTATGCACACGATTGTAAGCACTGGTATAACCAGTGAATGGCCTATTTACACCATTGTTGCCATAGCTGCCACCATAGTATGCATCTTTACATTCGGGCACATCAATCTGCGTAAATGTGTTGGTCTGCAGATTCAAGATCACTGCTTCATTGCAGGGTCCTGCGGAGTTTTTGTTGGGATAATACCAAACTACCTCATTATAATATCTATTGTAGATGCCAAACACATTATAAGCATAAGTGGTGTTCAAGCGTTGTTGGAAGAAGTAGTTACGGTATGTGTTGGCAGCCAAACTGGTAAAACCCAGTGTTGAACCATTGGTAACACAGATATCATCAGTGGTTATAAAGTAAGTGCGGCCATCCACGTACACTGCGGACCTAGCAGTCAGTAGGCCACGCACACTACTCAATGGCGATACTTGTATCCTTGCTGTAGATTGGTTCTCGGTCAGTTGGAAACACTGATTGGTAGTGAATGCCAACAAGCTGTCTCTGCTGGGTATTAATCCAACCACAGGTTCATCCACAGGCAGTTCCACTATCTGACCAAACTGTTCTGCATTGATGGCACTGGGAGTGAATGTTTCAGGTGGTATAGCAGGATCAATGTTGTTGCTGGCAGACGATACTTTGATAAAGTTAGGCTGATATGTTATGACATTGCTTGACGTGTCCAACAATTTAATATTGCCCACAAATATTTTATTAAATGCTGTGGCTACCACAGTGCCACTGGTAACGGTATTGCTGTTGGCCACGTCCCAGTTGGGCAGGCTCTGTAGATTGTAGTTGGTGTATTCGCTGGCATACTTGGGTGTGATTTCGCCGTTGGTCAGAATAATGATTGAACCACCACCTAACTGAGCACTTGACCATTTGGTGGTATTACCGATGGCAGCATTACTAAACACATTTACATAGGTGTTGGCCATCTGCGTTGATATGGCAGTAGCAGTATTGGGTGCTGTATTGACTATGCTACGGAATGCTGCACCTGCCAAGGCTGACACAATAAATCTTGAATCACCTGGTGGATTCCACGCTGTTAATAAATCAGGATCGGTGATAGGCATGGATATCACTTCTGTCTCGTGGCCGCCTATCTTCTGCATTGCACGATTCTGGCCGCGATAGTTTATGGCGGCAACATATTCATTTATTTTGTGTTCGTGCGGGCTTACGTCAGGTACCTGACCACCTTCGGTATCACGATATTTGACCACGCTCATAATTTATTTTCTCTTGTTGCGATCTGGACCACGATGTTTTTCAGTGGTGCCTTTAGGTTTAACTGCTTCTGGCAGTCTGCCAAAGTTTTTGGTTTCTGCAGCAAACTTTTTGGCTACTTCAGGTTCTTTAGCAAACAGATAACGTTGCTGTGCTTTTGATTTAAATGGCATACAATTACTCCTTGAATTTGATCCTGGGTGGCCATAATTCTATGGCTTCAATTTCATTACCTCTGCGTCCAATAATGCGTAGTCCGCACCAGACACCAGCAATGAAAGTCATGGCAGTCATAAAAACTACTATGACAAATAATACTTCTACGGTGATGGCCAACCAATTGGGCAGTGTTTTTACAAAAGTAGCTATAGATTCTAACATTTTATTTTCTCAGAAAAAAGTAATGCTGCCTGATTGCGTAAACTTATATTCACGATATCCACCTGCCACAGTCACTGTAGGTGATCCAGTGGTGCTGGCTTCTGGATAGCTGTCGGGATATCTAAGCATGACCAAGCCTGATCCGCCAGCGCCACCGCTGCCTGCACCAGCACCGGTGCCACCACCACCTCCACCTGAACCAGTATTGTTAGTAGCATCCTGACCATTTGCGCCTTGTCGGCCTCCGTTACCTGCACCACCGCCACCACCTAAACCAGCGGTGCCATTATAGTTACCTCCGCCGCCACCGCCAGCGTATGCTGTATTGTCCCAATCGGGGATGGATACTGCAGAGCCACCAGGTCCTGATGTCTGTGCTGGAGTAGGAGATACCACGCCCGCAGTACCAGCACTGCCTGCACCACCGCCACCGCCTGAAGCATCGTTTGTGAAGGGACTGTTGTTGGTACCTGATCCGCCTGGGTTGCCCTGGCTGGGACTGGTGGGAGGTGAGTTACCTGATCCCCCAGCATTGGTAGCGGGAAATATAGCACCTGTTGCGCTGGCTCCGCCGCCGGAACCTCCGGGCAAGCCTGCTCTGAATCCCACAGCTGAACTGCCGCCACCGCCACCACCTGTGGATTCTACCAGTGCGCCAAATGATGTGGGGTTGCCGCTGTTTCTTGATGAGGTACTTAAGGTAGCTGTAGCACCAGCGCCTAAAGTAATGGTATAAGCAGTGCCAGTGGTAATAGTAGCATTGCCGGTGCGATATCCACCTGCGCCTCCGCCACCTCCGCCGTTGTAGCCACCTGCGCCTCCACCACCTATCACTAGATATTGCACTAGGAATGTAAAAGATGTGCCAGGAGACACAAAATTAGCATTAATTATGCTGGCCCCAGAGATATTCACTATGCAAACCTTTGCTGGGTGGCCAACACTGTGTAGGTATTGGCTGCTGTTTTCACTATGGTATATTCATACTGCATAGTGCTGTTGGCATTGGCTGCAGTAGGTGCTGTGGCATTTAACCATTTAGGTGTTACATTGCTGCCATCAATGGTATAATTCACAGGCAAATATGCTGTGGCGCCATTGGTGTTCAACAATCTCACAGTGATGGTGTCACCTGTGCCCAGTGAATTGTTGAATGTTATAGAACTGTTACCGCGGAAGTTGATGTTGGCATTGGCAGTGGCATTGGCATTGTAGAACAAGATGCCCTGCGTGATGATGTCATAATTGATGTTGCCTGTGATGCCTGTGCCTGTAATGTTGGCACGTTCAAGAAATGATCCAATATCTAACAGCGTGGTAGTGGCATCATAGGTAATGCCACTGGTTCCTTCAAAACTTCCGTTGGCATTGTATTGCAATTGTCCCGTGGTTCCACCAGGCACTGTGGTGCCACTACTTCCATTAGTAACAACAGTGCGTGACACAGCCAAAGTTGTGACTACACCGTTGCTGAGTCCATTGGTTATATTGGCCGATACCAAACTGTTGGTAGGCAGGAATCCAGGAATTAAACTGGTGAATCTCACAGTGTCACTGTCAAAGGCCGTGGCTGACCAATCAGGCAAAGTTTCTGTGTTGGCTATGCCTGTGACAATGTTGCTGATGTTGCTGTTGAATGCAGGACTGTATTGGAAGGTAGCGCTGGAAACCGGATCTGTAAATGTTATGGTATCTTGAACTGCATTAGCACCATCTGTTACACTTAAACTTATTGTGCCTGCTATGGGCAGTGATACTGTTGCAACAGTAAATGCACCTGATATGTCGCCACCGCTGTTGGTATCTATCACAGTGATTCTGCTGTTGGCATAACTTGCAGTGTATGTAGGTCTGTTGGCTACTATTAGATTACCTAAATCTGTGGCCGCTACATTGGCATCGGCTCCAGACGAGGGCGTGAATGTAATGGTATTGGCACCATATGTGGGATCAGCAGGCAATCCAATGCTGTAGATACCCTGTGAATTATATGGAATACGTTCAACTTCTGCAGTGCTGACAAATATTGCAGCGTTGCTGCTTCTAGCATAACCTCCCAGCGTGCCTGTGCGTCCTGTGGTAGTATCCGCTATCCATATGTTGGCATTGCTGTCACTGGTTCGCCAAATACCTGCACCTGAGGCAAACCACGTGTTGCCAATAAACTGCATAGAACCATTTTGAATACTGAGGTTGGCCACTGAAGACTGCGTGACCCAATTACCTGATACCGTAGGATCGCCATTACACCAATAGATGGTGCTGGCCGAACCGCCTGAAATACGATAAATGCCATTGCTGACACCGTTGTATGCCATAGCACCTGGGAAACTACCAAAAGTTAATACTCCTACTCTGGTCCAGTTGGCGCCATTGTCTGTGCTGTAGAACAAGCCACCATTACCTATGGCTAACCAACGTGTGCCATCCCATAACAGACCACGTACAGCACTGGGATTGGTAGTGCTGCCGGTAAATGTTGTACCATTGGTGCTGAACCAAGCTTTGGCATCATCACCTGCTGCCATAAACACACCATTACCATAAGCAGCAGCATAAAGCAGTCCAGAGGCAGTTTCTGTTGCTGCTGTCCAGGTGCCAGTGGGTATGCCGTTGGCGTTGTTGTTATATTGAATTACCCCGCCAGATGCTACACGTATCCATGTAGGCGTGCCTGAGACATTACCAAAAGCTAAACCAAATGTGGTAGCAGGAGGACTACTGCCCAAAGTTGCCCAGGTAGTGCCGCCATTGATGCTGTATTCGTTGTCTGTTATAAACACGCCTGTGTCGCTGACAGCAGCTTTTTCACCACCGGCTGTGGTATAACGTGTCCAACTGGTGCCTGAAACATTGCCATTGCCCTGTGAATAGTCGCTGGAGAAGGTGTAGTTGACAAATTCATCTGTTACTGCGCCGTTGCTGGTTAATCCTGAGAATGTGAAATCTGCCTCTGCAGGTGTAATGGGTATTGATATATCGGTCAACTGCGAACCATTACCTATAAAGTAATTGGCCTGTACGTTAGCTGTTGTAGTAACATTGGATGTCAAGACCTGAAGGAAATTAGCTACGTTAGCGTTGCTGTATGATGATGCTCCACCTAAGTTTACTGCTGTGCCATTGGCATAGTTGACTGCAAAAATATTACCAGGTAGACTTAGATTACCAGCACTGTCAAAAGTCCAAGTATAGATATTAGTTGTTATTGTAGTATTACTATTACCGATACCAACAAATTTATTAGCTGTGACATTAGCTGTTGTAGTTACGTTACCTGTGGTAGTTATTTCAACATTTGAATTGCTGGCCAAATATGCGGCCACATTGGCATTGCTGTAAGGCGAACTTATGCCAGTCAGTTGACTACCATTACCTAGGAAATATCCTGCGGTGATGTTGCCCGTGGTAGTAATTGTGTTGCTGCCAAATCCATTAGCAAGGAAATTGCTGACATTGGCATTGCCATAAGCTCCAACAATGTTGCTGGCCTGTATACCGGACAAGAAATATCCATTGCCAAAATAGTATGCAGCTGTGACATTGCTGGTAAATGCTGCGTTGTTGCCGGCAACTGTTTCATTGACTGTAATATTGCCGCCATTAAAATTATTAGCACTAACATCTTCTGAAGCAGTGAAATTTTCTGCGTTGATATTAAATGCGTTGATATCAAATGTTACTGTGACATAGTTAGCAGTGACGGTTTCTGTTGCTGTGACATAGTTAGCAGTAATGTCATTGGTTATAGTAACATTATTGGCTTGTATGGTTTCAGTGATGTTTATATTGTTAGCGGATACAGTTTCAACAAACTGGGCATTACCGCCATATATTTGGTCTACATTCAAATCAAATACCACTGTTGCATAATTTGCTGTTATACTATCATCAACTGTCAAGTTAGTGACAACACTAATATTGTTGGCGGAGATGTTACCGGTATATGTGGGCAGATAATTGGCCACATTGGCATTGCTGTAACCACCTATGATATTGCTGGCTTGTATTCCGGTTAAGAAATAACCATTGCCCAGAAAATATCCTGCTGTGACATTGCCTGTGGTTGTGATATTGAAATTGCCACCTGCTAAATTACCACCCAATGCAGGTGTGGTATCAAGACTGATATCCAAAGGCACGCTGTCCCAGATGGTGCCATTATAGACCAAGAAGTCATTGGTGACAGCGTTATCTGCTACATTTTCCAGATCTCCCAGTGCAGGTTCGCGCGTGACACGCACTGAATAGATGCCACCATTACCAGGACTGGTTTTCAACACTGCTGCAACCTGCACGCGAGCATTGCCTGCAGCAGGTTTGGTATTGCTCATCAAGCCAGATGTATTGGGTGCCAACCATAGCACATCACCAACCACAAATGTGCCTGTGTTGACATCACGCACTTTGCCTTCACTGGTAACAAAGCCTGATGCGGTGTCTGCTATATCCTGCGTGGCCATACCTATGACATAGGTGCTGTTGAATGCAGGATCGGCTGTGTTGGCCACGCGAGCCACAATTTCATCACCTTGCACACCTGCAAACATCACAATTTGGCCATTAGAGATAGCACCATTGGCTTTGACACGATATACAAACTCTTGGCCCAACTGTAGTGTGACATCAGTGTTGAGTCCAAGATCTACAGTTTCTTCTGCGGCATTCCACGTCATCTCGCCTGTGGCTGCAGTTTGACCAGCTGCAGTATTAAATTTTACTACATTCGCAGAGATGTTGCCTAGGATGATAGCATTGCCAGCCTGTATGTTTCCTGTGGTGATTATAATGTTACTACCAAATCCGTTGGCAAGGAAATTAGTAACATTAGCATTGCCATAAGCTCCAACAATGTTGCTGGCCTGTATGCTTGTAAGGAAATAACCATTGCCTAAGATATAGGTGCCAGAAACATTACCTGTGGTTTCAATACCAGGATACAGTGTCCAGGCATTGGCAGGATTGTTGAATATGATGTTGGCAAGATTGCCTTGTCCAACTATGAGGCCTGCGCCATTGGCTTCTGCTGCGGTGAGCGCGCCATTGGCCACTGTGATGTCTTTGTCATTTATGTTCAGCGTGTTGGCATTGATAGTGGTGGTGTTGCCCAGCACTGTTAGATTGCCTTGTATCACTGCCGAATTCACAACCAGGAGGTTGCCGCTTTGTAGATTGCCTAGGTATGTTGGCAAGTAATTGGCTACATTAGCATTTGAGTAGGCTTCTGGAAGACCTGTTAAGAAACGACCATTACCTAAAACATATTGACCCTGCAGATTAGCAGCAGTGGTAATATTGCTGGTAGTTAGAATAGTGATTGCTGAGTTACTAGACAAATATTGAGCAACATTGGCATTACCATAACCTCCGATAATGTTGCTGGACTGTATGTCTGTAAGATAATAACCATTTCCTAGAAAATAAGCAGCTTGTACATTGGCAGAAGTTGTGACATTAGAATTCAGTACTTGTAAGAAATTAGCTACATTGGCATTTGAGTAAGCTTCTGGAAGACCTGTTAAGAAAGCGCCATTGCCAAGAAAATATCCTGCGGTGATATTGCCTGTGGTGGTGATGGTATTGCTGCCAAAACCCGTGGCAAGGAAATTGCTGACATTGGCGTTGGAGTATTGTGCTGCCTGTAAATTGGCTATGGCATTTGACTGAACAGCAGCGTTAGCATACAATGCTATGATGTCTGAACTTGACGCCAAATTGCCAGTGTATGTAGGCAGATAATTGGCCACATTGGCATTGCCGTAGGCATCTATGATGTTGCTAGACTGTATGCCTGACAAATAATAACCATTACCTAAAATGTAAGCGCCTGATATGTTAGCTGTGGTAGTGACATTTGATGTTAATACTTGTAGGTAATTGGCCACATTGGCATTGCTATAACCGCCTATGACATTTCCTGCAGATATGCCAGTTAAAAAGGAGCCATTGCCTAAGAAGAAATTGGCAGTGACATTGCCAAGACTGGTGATGTTGCCAGCCTGCAGATTGCCAGTGTAAGTACTGAGTACTGAATCTAAATTAGCTGAAACTAAATTAGCGGAAACTGTGACCACGCCCTGACCACCTGCTGGATCAAGGTTGATGCCATTGCCGGCCACTATCTGTTGAACGCCAGTGGCTGACACATTTGATTCGTTAGGACCTACAGTGACACTGCTGTCTGCTGAATATTTTCTTAAAACCTCACCAACATTATCATTGTACAACTGGGGCATCGTTATGAACCTTCATCTATTATGGCTTGACTATTAACAATAGTGACATTGCCTTGATTTTCTGCTGAACTAATTAAGTTGCCGCCAAAGTCGTATTCATAGGTGGCATCCGGCACAATGTAATCCTGGCTGCGCAGCACCAGTGTGGGTAATCCTGTATAAAGTAGCGGCATTGTTGTCCCGATCACCAATTTACGTTCTGATTATAGTCACTCTGCTGATTGGCACCAGCAAACTCAGCGCGGTCTGTGAACTGCTGGAATACCTGCACTGCTTTGATAAACTCTTTCTCCACAAACTGATAACGATCTTGGTCAGCAAGGCCGTTGTAGGCGTGCTTGAGTGCTGCATAATAGTAGAGATAAGGAAAGTTATACAGCAGCCAGTTGGTCTGTACTGTTTGTATAAACGGTGTTGTGACATTGGCCAAGGTAAATGTCAGGCCCACATTGGCATTAGGCGTGACAGTGATGTTAGCAATGTTGCTGGTAAAGGTTGGGCTGGTGAATATGGCTATGTTGCCATTGCCGTAGGGCACGTTCTGCCAGTAGGTGATGTTGTTGCCAGGCAAGTTGCCTTCATACATCAAGTTGAATATGGCTGAATTAGCTATGGTTGTGTTGATGGCGTTGGCGTTTGCACCTGTGGTTATGTTCAACGTGCTAATCGCTTGCATTAGGTTACCGTTGGTGATACCTGTTTGGAAAGCTATAGTGGCATTGGCATTGGCCGAACCTGTGGTTGCGATAGAAATCTGTTGCAGTCTTGAATTGGTGGTTAGATCACCTAACTTGGCCCAGTCGCAGTAGTATTCAATGCCTATTTCGGCTTCGGGTGGTGCAGGATACACCTGTATGATCTGATCATTGGATCCATCATCGTCGGTCATGATGGTGTAAGTGGCCTGTGCGAATGATGCAGCATAGCCTTGACCAAAGGTCACAGGATCTACATACTGCAGATACACACGCTGGTTGAACATATCTGCATAACTGTAGTATAGGCCTATGAGTTCGGTCATGGGAAACTGTAGATCACGTATGCGATAGCGTCCGTCGGTGTCCAGGGTAATGACCTCAGCACGTTTCATAAAGAATGTTTTTAGTGGCGTGAGGTCAATGTCTTCTGCAGCATTGATATAGCCCAGGGCTGAATCATCTGTGACTGTGATGTTGTTGACGTTTAAGTGATAACGCACAGCCTGGATCAGGCCTGTCAGGGTCTGTAGCTCACGTCTATTTGGTAGTGGTGGTCTGACAAGTGCGGCCATTATTGTGTAGTTCCTGTGGTTATGACCAGTTGGTTGTCACGCAGTTCAGCTGCCACATCACCCATGTTGATGCTGATACGTTCAAAGGGATTGGGCATGCCGCGTGTTTCCATCAGTGGTGTGACCTTGTATCTGCTGGCAAACTCATCGTGGTCCATGATCCAAGCAAACTTCTTGAAGTCAGCAGTGGTAGGATCATTCCAAGATTCGCCATAGACATCAATGCCATATTTCAGCAGGATGTAGGCTTCCAACAACCAAGTTGATTTGTAGTATTCTCTTATGGGCAGTTCTGCATTCTGCTTATGGCTGCGGCGTATCTCCGCATCTTCTTCACGCAAGCGCTGACACCAAGCCCATACAGCTGAATCATCCATCTGATATGTGGTATAAAGGTGACCATCCGAATATCTATAGGTCACATGCAGGGGTGCGCGCGGATTCTGTGGATTGGGTAGGCTGTAACTGAAATCATTTAACTTACCTGCTTGCATATCTGCCAATCTTTTACGCAGGCCCGTGAAACTGTTCATCGTGTGTTGCCACATCCAGGCTTTGTTGCCTTCTTTTAACACTGATCTGGTGTTATTTTCTTTGTAGGTTTTTGTCATTGGGAGCCTCGGAATATTGTATATTTAGCACAAACAACAAAGCCCCCTAAGGGGCCTTGTTGATTTACACTAGATCGCTGATTAGGCGATGTTGGCGTAGTTTGCTGATGTGATATCGTAATCAATACCTTTCCACATCACGATGTCTCCTGGGTTATAGAACACAGCAGTGGCTTCTGCTACTAGAGCAGATGCCGCACCGTAGATTGGCTGCGGAATGTCATCGTTACGTGTCACAGGCGTGATGTAACCCATCTTGATGTTGCGTGGATTGAATGCCAGCAACATTGAAGGATCGCCACCATAGCTCAGCTTGTTCTGCTGCTCTGTGTCAATCCTGAGACGGAAACCAAAGTCAGTGATATAAACACTGGTGGTGTTCATAATCTCTGTGGGATCAGTCATATTCACACGATAGATGTCGTTATTAGCGCCACCACGTGCAATCACTTCTGTCAGCACTGAACGCAGTCCAGGACCAACCACGATGTTTGTGGGAGCACCACCGCCATCAAACGCATCAGCAAGAACTTTGTTCAGCGCTTTGCGTGTGAATGTGTAGGTTGTGGTGGGCACAACAACGTTGGCAGCGGAAACGTCAACGTTTCCTGATTTGCCCTGTACCATCCAAACAGTGGAACCATCGTTAACAGCATTGGCCACGTTACCAACACCACCTGATGCTGTGAGTGCGGGTGTGACTGTGCTGCCATTGCTGGCCTGGTTGAATGCAACAGTGTACTGCTGATAAGCATTGGCTGCGGCTGTGGTTAGATCGCCGAACTTGAGGTTCTGCTGACCATATGACGCAACGCCACCCATCACGCGGTTGGTTGAACCGCCTGTGGTGATGCCTTTGGCACCTGCTGTATACAGCAAGCTCTGGTTCATATCACGACCCAGTGCCACTGCTTCTTTTTCTTCTACCTGGTATTCCAAATATGTTACGCTTGCTTACGCAAGGGAGAAATCTCTTCGGATTTCTCTCTACCACTTCAATCAACAGTTATATGGTAGTTCAGACTATCGCATCATCCACTTGGGATGTCTTCTCACTTAGTCGTTCAGGCTGCACAGTTACCTTGCTTGCCCCTTGTTGTCCACTGCTGGACTTCCAAGTCAATCAGAGAAAATTTTCATTTATGTGTTACCACATAAGGGCACAAATTCTATGCTCGTCACCGGTATTGGTTTCTTCACGACGTAGTGTACCTTCAGTTTCAACTGGGCCAATAAAGACCTGTGTGTAGTTGTTACGGACGATACGCTGTGTGGGGCTCTGGCCACCATTCTGCGTGAAATACTGGAAGCCATTGTTAACGTTCACTTTAGGTGAACGCAGGCTGTCAGTTTCCCATTCCCAAATACGTGCGTGGATTTGGATGGGGTCAATCATTGACAGTGTGGTTGCCTCTAAACGAGAGATCAATGTCAACGTGGTGTCAAAGCCACGCTGTTCTGAACTACCACGGCCGCCAACTTGGGTATCACTGGTGATACCTGGGTTTAGGTTTAGTGCGGTTACTGCGGACATTGTAGATACTCCTTATAATATTATCTACCTTGCTTCAAACGATACAATTCTTTGAGTTGTTCGCGATTGGCTCGTGTGCCTAATCGTTCTAACTCTTGAATTCTCGTGGACTGTGGGTTGCCTACCGTTACGCCGCGACCTTCAGATCGGCTGCGTTGTGCTAACACACGGGTATTCTGACCCACACGCTTTTCTTTTGACTGGCTCTTCAGTGCGTTGTCGTACCTCATAGCCTTGTCCAATACGATCATCAATTCAGCTTTTGAATGACTCAATGCATTGGCGTCTTCGGCGGAAAAACCTGAACGTTCTAGAAACTTTGCTATATCATTACGTGCTTTCAGCGTTGATGGGCTGCGTTGCTTGAGGACTTCTTCCTGCGCTTGGATGAAATCTTCCTGCGCTTTACGAATCTGTTGCTCAGCTGCAGACTTGCGCTGCTGCTGCTGTGCATACTGATTCTCTAAGGCAGTCTTTTCTGCAATCAGTTGTGTCACCGACTTGTTAGTTCCATCTTGGAACTTGACAGTGTCCACGCCATAACGATGTGCGTGTGCAATAGAATTCTGCACCCACTCATATCGTTTAGCGATCTTGGCTTCTTCTGATTCAGTAGATTGCAACACTGCTTGGTTCGCTTCAACCAAACGTGTCTTTATAGCATCTATTTCGCGTTCGCGATCAGCAAGTTCACGGGCTTTTTTGTTTACCTTGGCATATGTGCCTACAGTCTTGTTGAAATCCTCATAGGATAGGTATTCTACAGTGCCATCTTCTGCCATGACAGGTATCTCATACTGCTGCAGATCATCTGCTGAGAGCCTGCGACGGCTGGCGGCAACATCGGGAATAGCGTCCTGTGTGGATGACTCATCTGTGGCGTCATCTGTGTCGGTCAGCAGCTCAGCTGGTAGATCAGCAGCGTCCAAATTCTGGATAGGTGCTGTCGTCTGTGCCTGTGGTGCTGCTGCGTCTGGAGTGTTACGCAATGCGCGGACCCGTCTAAGGTATTCCGTGCGTGCTTCTGGGTCTTGCATATTAGGTACAGCCAATAATGTAGCGTCTGTGACGATAGGTACATCATCTCTTGGTTGTTCTACTACTGTTGACATTGATATCTCCTCTAGTGTGTCGGCGTCTTGTTAAGATAGGCGACTGTCAAACGTGCTAATCACTGTTTTTTCAACCTTTGTAAATACTGGTCTTGGTGAAAGATCCTTTGCGGGGATTATCACTACCAGGATTACCTCTACCACCAATCTTGCCGGCAATGCCGCCAGGACCGATAGTTGAAGGCATTACTACTGTGCCCTTCCTTGGGTTACTGGCACCAGGTTTACCTTCCGCGTGTTTCTCGGCCGGATTGGAACCCATCATTTTGGTTTCCATCTCGCGTCCTTTACGGGGGTTACTGGAGCCAGGAGCTCCCTCAGGAGGATTCATTCCAGGATTGATTTTCATTCCTGTGTCTCCTTCATGGTTGTTTCCAGCTGTTCCTGTGCGGCTATCTTGTTGTCAAGTAACGCACAGATCTGGCGCAGGGCTCTCCGCTGGGCAAGAATCCACTGCACACGAGATTCATAGTCACCCTGTATGGGCTCCAATGAATCAAGTTCTGCTTCCAAGTGCAGATAAAGATCTGCCACTGCACTTTGGAACACGGGGTTGGTCATGAGTGCGCGACTTTCGGCACCATGAGCGATAATGTTCTGTTGTTGTCTGCGTTCTTCACGCTCGGGTTTAAGCATACGCTCACCCAAATCACGAGCAGTGAAGAATATGCGCAGTATTTTGTCTCTTAGCATCAGTTACTTATTACACTGTTACACGCACAGGCGCTATCTGGCCGCGGCGCATCTGTGTCTGTGCTATTTCTGCTTCAACTTTGGTCTTGGCTGATTCGGCAATTGACTTTTCAGCATCAGCCTGTGCTTTCTGGGCCTTGGCACGACTTTCGTCAGCCATGGCCTGCAGTTGTGCTACCTGTGCTTCCAGCATGGCCAATTGCAGTTGCGCTGTTTGTTCTGCTATGGGATCTGGCTGAGCAGGCTGTTGGCTCTGTTGTAACAAGTTTTGGAAGTATTGATCAAACTCATCACGGTCCATCAGCATCTGATCTGGATCATAACCTAAACTGCTGACCTGATCACGAAAGCCTTCATACATTCTAGGCAAGAGATTGGGCAGGGTCTGTCCTGACATGGCTTGATTGAATGCAGCAAACACCTGCAGCAGTTGTGTGGCACGGAAGTTCTTGTAGTCAGGTGAATCTACACCCAAGCCAACGTTGACCCGAAATTCATCACGCTCCCACCATTCACCTACACGCATGCGTTCTGCATCAAGGCTGGGCCGTCCTGTGATCTGTAGGAACTTCTGCTGTATGCAAGGATGGTCTGAATCCTGCATGATATACCAGTACAGTATGCGGAACAGAGGCTTGACAGCCGTTTCACCATAGCACATGATATAGTCTTCTACTTGTATATCCTGGCTGCGTTGTTGTATGGCAGCTGTGGTAGCA
>Ga0315906_10001445_pt1 | contig 35193 bp, 27 predicted proteins | sample LakEriMetagenome_4_FD_203526 | JGI IMG/M metagenome (GOLD analysis project Ga0315906, IMG submission 203526) | Freshwater fungal communities from buoy surface, Lake Erie, Ohio, United States - Buoy 2 MA122 | ecosystem: Environmental > Aquatic > Freshwater > Lake > Lake biofilm | place: USA... | reverse complement strand
TGATTTCGCCTTTCATCAGCTTCACCAGCTCATTGGTGATGGAGAGACCGAGGCCGCTTCCACCATATTTCCGGTGGAAGCTTTCATCTTCCTGTACAAATTCCTCAAAAATTCTTTTTTTCATTGTTTCGCTCATGCCCACCCCGGTGTCCTTACATATAAACACTATTGAGGTCTGGTCAAGTCCGTTTTTCTCAAGACGTAAATCAATATTTATACTTCCCTGTTCGGTAAACTTGATGGCATTATTGATGATATTGGCATATACCTGACGGATACGTGCAGGATCCCCCAGATAAACATTTTCATCTTTTTCAGGCTGATGAAGCACAAAAGCGATCCCTTTTTTTTGTGCCTGTGACGCAAATAATGCATAGGTCTGTTTGATTAATTGACCGGGATCAAAGACCAGTTCATCCAGTGTGAATTTCCCCTCTTCAATCTTGGACAGATCGAGTACATCATTAATAATATTCATCAGGGCTTTGGAAGAATCATGGATGATCTGAATGAGGATGGCCTGTTCGGGTTTTAATTCGGATAAACTAAGTTGTTCACTAAGACCGAGGATAGCGTGCATAGGTGTTCTGATCTCATGGCTCACATTGGCTAAAAAGCGGCGTTTGGCTTTTACAGAGGATTCGGCTAATTCCCTTGCTTTTAGCATAGCGATCTCCGACAATTTTTTTTCTGTGATATCATAGGCGGCACCCGAAAAGTTTATCTGCTCGTCATTTTCGTCAAACTTGCAGATACCGCTGGCGCTGACCCAGATGTATTCTTCATTCTTATTAAGTACACGGAATTCTAAGCTGAATGCATGGGATTTGTTTTCTTTCACTGAGCGGACCACATTTTTAACATGTAGGATATCCTCTTTATGAATGCGGTTTTCCCAGAATGAGATCTGATCAGGCATATGATTGGTCCTGATATACCCCAGCATGTTTTTCATTTGAGTGGAAAAGAAGAATTTCTGATCGGCAATATTATATTCCCAAAATCCTGCTCCCGATACAACCATAGCATTGTACCATCTCTCTTCACTTTCTTTCAGTTTCAGTTCCATGGACTTCTGATCCTGTACAGATGTCGAAAAGCCCATGGCTTTTAGGGGTAGGTTTTCCGGGGATCGTTCAATAACAGCACCCTGTAATTCATACCATTCGTATCGGCCTGTATCAAGTCGTTTAAATCGATACTCAATATTCAATTTGGACGTTTCGCCATGAAAATGTTTCTGGAATTCATTTTCCATTATACCTACATCATCGGGATGTACTTGTGCGATCATGTTGGCATAATTAAGATGGAATGACTCATTCAGGGGTAAACCGAACAGTTTTCGGTATTCGTCGGTAGCCGTCAGCTGATTGGTAACCAGATCCCAGTCCCAGATGGCAACCCCGGAAGCATTCAGCGATTTTCTGTAGCGGCTCTCCGATTCCTGTAATTTGATCTGTGTTTGTTTGATCTGACTGATGTCAATGAGAATACCGATGATTTTTTCAGGTTGCCCCGAGATCCTGCGTTCGCTGATCACGGCTCTCATGAGAATCCAGATATAATGTCCCAGTTTGTGTCTGATCCTGAATTCACATTCAATATTGTCGTGCTTATTTGTAAGAAAAGCGGCGAAAGCAGCAAAGGTTTTTTCCCGGTCATCCTCATGCATGAAGTGGCTGTTCTCTTTGAAAATATTTTTTATTTCCCCTTCAGCATATCCTGTCATCCTGTAGAGGTAATCCGAATAATACACTTCGCCTGTTTCCAGATTGAGCTCCCAGGTAGCGGCAGAGATGCCTTTCAGTGCCAGCTCCAGACGAAGATTGCTTTCCTCCAGTTTCAGTTGATTTTCCTTGCGGGCGGTGATGTCTTCTTCAATAGCAAAGAAATGCTCAACCTCTCCTTTTGCATTAAATAAAGGCTGTCCTTTGATCTCAATCCAGTAAGGGGTGCCGTCTTTTTTATAATTAAGGAGTTCGGCATAAAAAGGTTCTTTTTTTTGAATGGATTCCCGAATTCTGGCAATTTCTATCTGGTCTGAGTTTTTACCTTGTAAAACTTTTCCAGGTTTTTTTCCTTTCACTTCATCCAATGTGTAGCCGGAGACCTTACAAAAAGAAGTATTGACCCATTCTATTTCGCCTTCGGGATTGGCGACGATGATCATGGAATTTGTTTTTTCCATAATCTCCTGATTGAGCATTAGTTGCTGCATTTCTTTTTTTTGCCGGCTGATATTCCGACAGATGCAGATGATCTCACCATTCTCCAGTAAGGTCAGCGAAATTTCCTGCGGTACCGGTTCTCCGGTTTTACTCTTACCCAGCGTTTCCCCTCGCCAGTGTTTTTTCTGGATGAGTTCCGGAAAGATAGATGTATTGATTCGTTCGATTTCGTCTTCCCCATAGATGAACTGCCAGTTTTTACCGATCAGTTCTTCTTCTTTTTCATAGCCGAACATCACAATATGTTCATGATTCAGATAATAATAATTCCCAGAAACGTCCAGCATGGCAATGCCGTCCATAGAATGGTCAAGCGCTATTTTCAGCCGTTGATCGTGCTCATGTGAATTATTCATAGGGGTTATACAGATATATGGTGATATATTTCAAGTCAAGACTCATACGGATACTAAGTTACTGAAACCGCTTCAAAACCTGATGAAAATAAATGATACAAAGAGGTAAGTAATCATTTTAAAAACTTTAATTTGCTTTTTATATCTCTCTAATTCAGCATCATGTTTCAGCACGTCAGTTCTCTTGCGGTTAAAATGTTTGGAGCGGTTATTACGTATCTGCTGACTGTCTATATATCGAGATATTCGGGAAATGAAACGGTCGGTTATTTTCATTTTTTTCTCTCCTATTCGCTGCTATTTACACTCGTCATGAAGTTTGGGACTGATCTTTTTCTGATGAAGTGGGTGAGCCGGTTTACGGCAGACGGAGAAACCGGTAAGGCACGGTTTTTATACATCCGGTTATGTAAGTATCATGTACTGGCCGGAGGGATCATTACGTTGTTAGGCATATTTCTCACGCCTTTTATTTTCCATTTGTTTTTTGAACGTTATACGAATATCAGTTTTTTTCAGGCAGCACTTATCTCCGTTTTTTTTGTTAACCTGCATATCATGAATTATGAATTTCTGAGAGGCAGGCAAAAGGCGGTGGCCTATACCTTTTATCATACTACATCAATTTTTCTGATCACGCTGGTTTTGTCTTTTTGCAGTCAATGGATCTTTGTACAGCCAATGAGACTGGAGATTTGCTATCTGACAGCCGCTGTTATCAGCTTTGTGCTTTCGACAGCGCATGTTTGGAAATTATTGAAAAAAGAAAGATCCGTTCCTGTGGAAGGCTTTGAGATTTCATCCGTTCTTACCCGCTCGTTTCCTTACTTTTCCAATAATGCAATCTTTATTCTGATTGGTACGCTGGATGTATTTATTCTGAGTAAATATGTCAATCCTTCTGATATCGGTGAATATACGTTGCTGGTGAAATGCGCTACGTTTATTTCTTTTCCGATGGTTGTCTTAAGTGCCAATTTTGCGCCAAAGATGCTTCAGTACACCGATAAAACCTTGCTGCAGCGGGAAATGATAAAGATGACTCGCCTCATTGCAATGGGGGCATTTCTTATACTCATTTGTTTGGCTACGGCATTGCCGTATGTCATGACTTATCTGAAAATAGAGGGGGCGACAAGTATGTGGATCTTTCTGCTTGTAGGTGCAGGATATTTGTTCAGTGCCGTTTGTGCATTGAATGAAGCCAGTCTGCTGATGCTGGGCGAAGAGAAATTGTATCAAAAGATCATGCTGGCGGCGCTGATATTTAATTTTGTCCTTAATTTGCTGCTGATTCCGACTTGGCATGAATTAGGAGCGACCATTACTACTTTGCTGACATTATTGTTCTGGAATGTGGCCGCTGTATATTTCGCCCGGAAAAAACTGGCTCTGCAAACAAGTTTAATTTTTTAATTATGATCGACAATGGTTCTGAAGAAATTGATGTTAAAACAGCTTCCAGAAATCTGCTGTATGCTGTTTTCAGACATCTCAATAAAATAACCCGGTTTTTTATTTTCTGGATTTTACTGGCTGTCGTGCTATTAATTTTTCAGGGTAATAATTATAAGATGAGTTATTATATCAGCTCCGATTATATGAGTGGACAGAAGATCGAGTTGATCTTGTCGGATATAAAAAATATGATTGAACAGGAAAAGTATACTGATCTGTCTAATTTACTGAATGTGCCTGTCGCTGATCTGAAGAAGATCAAATCTATCAAAGTGGCCATGGAAGAGCCTGATATGATGTTGTCTTCCAATGTGAATCCATCTCCTACATTTTTCTTTAATGAAACCAATACGCAAATTAAGATTGGCCTGAAAGATTCGCTGGACGTGAACAAGCTGGTTGATGCGCTGAATCACTTTATTTCCGGGTCGAATTATTTTAAAAAGATCAGAAAGAATGAGCAGGTGATCGTGGATATGGTGAACAAAAATCTGGAAGATCAGAAGAGAGTACTCGATTCCATCAATCAGATCAATATTTCAAAATTTATCAATCCCAGCAGTAATATCATTTTTGCCAACGATATTTCGGAGATTAAACGAAATATCTACTCCATTGAAGAACGTTTAATTAATAATAAGCGAGGACTGGTCCGTATAGACGACCCGATTAATCTGGTGAATTATCCGATTCTGAAAAAGTACACATTGATGGAGTCGATACTTTTAGCATTGCTTAAATCTTTCATTCTGACAGTTGCCGGATCGTTTGTATGGCTTGTGTGGAGTACGCTTCGCCATCAATACAAACTTTTCAAAGCATCCGTCTAATCTATAAAAATAAACTGAGTGAATGTCATCACCAGTCCATACGCAACTAAGCTCAGATATGTATTAGATATCCTACTGCTGATCATATTTATTACCGCATCATTTGATACGGTCTTAAATATTAAGATCACCGGTTTTTCGATTCGTGTTTGTACACTGGTCATGCTGATCTTTTCAGCGATCGTTCTTGGATTATCCTTACTGAAATATCAAAAGACGGATATTCGGTTTCTGGGTTTTGGGTCTTTTCTGATATGGTTTGCTTTTCTATTTATTTTTATTCCGAACAGTTTGCTGATAACCCGTGGCATCGGATACATGGTGTGGTTATGCATCTTTTTTAGTTTCATTGTTGCACTCAGCCAGTATATCAGAGATGTGATTCATTTTCAAAAGATCCTGATCGCTTATATCAATTGTTTTACCCTGATAGGTGGGCTGGGTTTGATGCAGTGGGCTTTGACGATTGCCGGACTGGATATGAATATTCAATACCATTTTAAAAGTGGCATACCTCGTGTACATGGTTTCAGTTATGAGCCTTCTTATTTTTCAACCTATTTGTTTGTTCCCTGGGTTTTTCAGTTTTTTCTCTATTTCTCCGGACATCAAGAACTCAAACGAAAGGTGTTTAACAGGACGGCTTTGCTGATACTGACACCGGTCATCTGTCTGTCATTCTCGCGGATGGTTTTATTGCTCATGATAATTGTTTTAATAGTTAAGATGTTTTCACTGATAAGAGCAGCCCTCATAAAAGGAAAGATACTGCAACGTGATCTTGGATTTTTAAAGATGATGGCAGCCTGCTTTTCCGGCGTGCTGATGATCGTAGCATTTAACTTCAAAAAATTCACTACCATTTTTGAGGGGTTGCCTGTTTTTTCCCGCTATTCGCACTCAGCGACCATTCGTATCGGAGATTTTTTAAATACCTGGCATGTATTCATCAAGTCACCCTTGGTCGGATACAGTTTGGGAGGCGTAGCTCCGGCTATCGCACGATCAAAGGGTTATATTCATATCTCTCAGGATCTGGTTAAGAATACCGAGGGCATGTGTATATTCCTGGAAGTGCTGGCGGCATCGGGGATTATTGGTTTCATTTTTTTTATGGCTTTTATGCTGAAATTCATTCGATCAACCAAACTCCTGCAGCGCTTGACGAAAGGAAAGTCAGTGAGTGATATCTCGTCCTGGATATCGGTTCATCATCTGCTGGTAACGGCCTGGCTGTTTCAGCTTTTATTGCTTTGTTTAAATCAAAATATCCTGAGGAACTATGTATGGATTCATATGGCAATCATCAATCTTTCTTTCTTCATTCTAAAAAAACGTGCTGCTGATCATGCGCATTCAACCGCTGCATAAGCCCACGTTTATCATCGACATGGAAAAACTAAAAGCATTCCTGATCGGTATCTATGTTTTCTTTCTTCCATTGTCAGACTGGTCGCCGGTGAAAGTGAACAGTTTTCTGATCATGGTAGCTTTCGCCGTGTGGCTTTATGAGATGATGACCTCTTCTCGGAAAAGATCGACATGGAAAGGGAAGACAGCGCTGGTTTTGTCAGCCATTTTTTTAGTACAGCTATTATGTATAGTACATGGGGGATTGCAGCAGGAGTGGATGTTTAATATCATGGTGAAGCTGCCTTTTCTCCTATTTCCATTGATCTGGAATTGTTTCGGCAATGTTCTTTCTTTTACGCAGGTAAAAAAATATTTTATTGCGGGCACTTTGTTTGCCTGCTTGCTGTCACTTCGCTTCTTATGGATGAATCCTGATGCAGTCAATGACCTGTCCAACTATCATCCGTATGAATCCTATCTGTTGCTTCATCGGCCTTATTTCGGGATATATATTCTGTTAAGTATCTGTTTCCTGATGGATCATCTTCGGACTTCCTATTCAGCCATGATACTGACAATATTTTTAGCAGCCTTCTTAATATGGATACAGTCTAAGACAGCTGTTGCATTGCTGGTTGTATTATTGCTGATTCATTTTGCTTTTCATGCCAAAAAACTCATTCGCAGGCTGTCTGTAATTGTTGCGGGGATTGTTGCGGCTCTTATACTCTTCGGCTCCATATTTTATTATATGAATCACCGGAGTGAACTGCCAACATCAACCGGCTTTAAACGCTTTTTTATTTTGAGTATTAATACCCGAATTGTTCATGTCGAATGCGCCATAAAAACCATTTGGCAGCATCCGCTGGCGGGGGTTGGTGCCGGACATGCTATGTCATACATGAATCAGTGTTATGATGAATACGAGCCCTATAAGCCAAATTTTACTGAATCAGGAAAGATATATAATGCTCACAACGAATGGCTCGAAGAGGGGATTCGTCACGGATTGATTGGTATGCTGATATATGCCGGATGCTTTTGGCTGTTTTTCAAAAATGCCTTGCAACAAAAAGACAAAATTTATCTGCAGTTTTTATGGATTGTTGTTGCTGCATCCATGACAGAAAGTATATTTTCCCGTGAGCAGGGCGTGCTGATGATCGCTTTTATGAATTGTCTTCTGTTTTTTCGATCTTACTTTCCTTCCGGAACTGATAATGTTTCAACGATCAGCGAAGCCAGTGCCTGAACATCTGTCGGATTGAAATAGGTCACACGGTTGCCGCACACTTCCGGCATAGGACCTGCATTGGAACATAACACTTTTGTGCCGGCCGCCAATGCTTCCAGCGGGGGATAGCCAAAGCCTTCGTAAAGCGAAGGAAAGATAAAAAGTTCCGCCTGCTGATAAAGCACCGGTAATTCATCATGCAATACCAGATCAGTGAAACATATTTGTCTGAGCAGATCAGCATGTGACTGAATATATTCACCCACTTCATTATCTCCTGTAATGAACCCTTCTTTTTGTCCGACAATGACCAGAGAAACAGGCGTGATCTTATGCATAATCTGTTCAAACGCTTTAATGAGCGTGATCAGATTCTTGTGTGGTTTGATGTTGCCAACAAAAAGGATATAGGGAGTTTTTATTTTGTATTTAAATAATACGTTTGCTGCGAATTCAGCCGGATACGTTCGGCTGAATTTATCGGTCTCTACCACATTGGGAACCACCTGAATTTTTTCTTTCACATCAAAATAAGAAAGGATCTCCTTTTTGGAGAAGGCTGAAACCGTATATATTTTTTTGGAAAAGGAGACGGCGGCTTTCATGAGAACGCGGGCATACCAACGTTGAAAAAAAGATAAGGTATGGGCAAAGCGCAGATGGTAGATGTCATGAATAGTGACCCATCTTTCAGAAGCTTTGACTGGCAACAAGGGCACATTGTAGTGCGGTGACCAGAAAATATCACAGCGTGGAATACGGAACGGAAAGAGCCATTGTTCTTTCAGGGTATAGATGGCCGCATTGAATTTAATTTGACGAATGTTCCGGAATTCCGGAAGATCTAGTTCGGGTACCAGGATAATCAGATCGATCTCCGGATCATGTTTCAGCCGGCTGATCAGTTGCAGCAGATATACTCCGATGCCGGAATGGCGATACATTCGTGCATCCAGGCAAAGCAGTTTTTTATGCTTCCTCTTATCCTGAGATTGATTTTTCATATCTTGCGTGTAAAATAATCCATCTTTATTCCGGCTAATATTTCGCTAAGGTAATGTCATATTCAGAAAACAGAAAAATAGCCATTGTGCATGAGTGGTTTGACAAGTATGCCGGGTCGGAACGGGTTGTTGAACAGTTACTGGAGATTTATCCCGATGCTGATTTATTTGCGATGGTTGATTTCTTGCCGGCAGGAGAGCGGTCTTTCATAAAAGATAAATTTGTGAAGACGACGTTTATTCAGCGAATGCCTTTTGCCAGAAAAAAGTTCCGCCATTATCTGGCATTTTTCCCGATGGCCATTGAACAGATCGATCTGCGTCAATATGATATCATCATCTCTTCCTCCCATGCTGTTGCCAAAGGTATTTTAACCAATGCCGATCAGCTGCATATCTGTTATTGTCATTCGCCCATGCGCTATGCTTGGGATCTGTATCATCCGTATCTGGAAGAGGCCGGATTAAAAAAGGGGCTGAGGGCTTTTTTGGCTAAATGGGTTTTGCACTACCTGCGTCAGTGGGATCAGTCCACTCATCATCGGGTGAATTATTTTGTGGCCAATTCGAATTTTGTCGGAAGACGTATTCAGAATATTTACGGCAGGACTTACCGCTTGATCTATCCGCCGGTGGATACCATGCGATTTATTCTGCCTGCACAACGGGAAGAATATTATTTCACGGCAGCGCGTATGGTGCCTTATAAAAAACTGGATATGATTGCCGCTGCCTTCCGGAAAATGCCGGATAAAAAACTGATTATAGTCGGTCATGGCCCCGGAATGAAAAAAGTAAAAGCTGCTGCCGGATCCAATGTCACGATCCATGCCGGTTTATCAGGCGAGCAGTTTCAGCAATATCTTATCCATGCCAAAGCATTTGTATATGCAGCCGAGGAAGATTTCGGAATCGTGATGGCAGAAGCTCAGTCGGCCGGCGTTCCGGTGATTGCGTATCATAAGGGGGGGGCTGCAGAGATCGTTCATCACGGGCGCACGGGAATCCTCTATCCGCATCAAACAGAAGAATCACTGGTGGAGGCCGTACAGCAATTTGAGAAGACATCTTTTGATAATCAAGTTATACGCGATGAGGCTCAGCGTTTTTCCATAGCCTCATTTAAACAAAATTTTAGGGATTATACGGACGCATGTTGCCGGGAGTTTTTTAATTTAAATCCGTAGTCTGATATATTTTATCAGCTTATTTTGTAAATAAATTTTTTTCCATTACAGCACAGGCCGGCATATTATCCAATCCGATCGAATACCTCAAGGGAGTGGGTCCTTTGCGGGCTGATCTTTTAAAAAAAGAACTGGATATATACACTTATGGTGATCTGTTACAGCATGTTCCGTTCCGCCATCTCGATAAAAGCAAACGGTCTCGCATAGCCGATATTAACCCGCAAACGGATGTGGTGCTGGTGCACGGGCAGCTATCGAATATTCAACTGGTTGGTAAATATGCCTCCAAACGGCTGCAGGCGCAACTGCGGGATGAAAGCGGTGTGCTGGAGCTTGCCTGGTTTCAGGGTGTATCCTGGGTGCAGAAAAGATTGCGAGAGGGGGAGCGATATGTGGTTTTTGGTAAAGTAGGTTTTTTCATGGGGCAGCCGCAAATCGTACACCCGGAAATCGAAGTATTATCTGCTGAAACGGCATCTGCACCGGGTTGGGAGCCGATCTATTCATCTACGGAGAAACTTAAAGCGAAAGGACTGAACGGAAGAGCATTGGGCAAGCTGACCTCTTTGCTTATTCAGCAATTAAAACCGGCAGACCTGCCGGAAAATTTACCCGGTTATATACTTCATAAACTGGTATTGCCCTCCAGATATGAAGCTTATCGCCACGTGCATTTCCCGGTCAATATGCACCAATATGAGCTGGCAATTAAACGATTGAAGTTTGAAGAATTGTTTTATGCCCAGCTTCGTTTTGCGCTGATCCGAAGCAAACGACATCATTATTCCAAAGGTTTTATTTTTGATCGGGTAGGGAATTTTTTCAATCAGTTTTATGATCATTTCCTTCCTTTCCCATTGACCAATGCACAGAAAAGGGTGGTGAAAGAAATTCGTATGGATACGGCGCGCGGCGTGCAAATGAATCGGTTATTGCAAGGAGATGTAGGGAGCGGAAAAACGATCGTGGCTTTATTATCAATGCTCATTGCAGCAGATAATGGTTTTCAGAGCTGTCTGATGGCTCCTACGGAGATTCTGGCACAACAACATTTTGCCAATATCAATCGGTTAGTGAGTGAGATGGGCATCGTTGTCCGTTTATTGACCGGATCTACCAAAAAAGCTGAAAGGACTGTATTACTGGAAGATCTGCAGGCAGGTAAAATTCATATTCTGGTGGGGACCCATGCCCTTATTGAAGATCCGGTGCAGTTTCATCAGCTGGGACTCGCCATCATCGATGAGCAGCATCGGTTTGGAGTGGCACAACGCGCTAAATTAAAAGCAAAAAATGATCTGCCTCCTCATATTCTTGTGATGACGGCCACACCAATACCCAGAACCATGGCGATGACTGCTTATGGTGATTTGGATTGCAGTGTCATTGATGAGCTTCCTCCGGGAAGAAAACCCGTTACTACGGTGCACCGAACGGATATTTCCCGCCCAGGCGTGATGGATTTTGTTAAAAAGGAAATCGCCAAAGGCCGACAAGCTTATTTTATTTATCCGTTGATTGAAGAAAGCGCCAAGGTGGACTATGAGAATCTCATGAAAGGATATGACGAAGTCAAGGCTTTTTTCCCCGAACCCCGCTATTATATTAGCATGGTGCATGGCAAGCAGCCGGCGGCAACGAAAGAAACCAATATGCAACGTTTCAAAACGGGAGATACGCAGATCATGGTGGCTACGACTGTAATTGAAGTGGGTGTGGACGTCCCCAATGCGTCGGTGATGGTGATTGAGAGTGCCGATCGGTTTGGTTTATCACAGCTCCATCAGTTAAGAGGTCGGGTAGGAAGAGGCAGTGAGCAAAGCTTTTGTATTCTGCTAACCGGTAATCAGGTCGGCAGGGACAGTCGCGAGCGATTGCAGATCATGTGCGCCACGAATGATGGTTTTCTGGTAGCAGAAAAAGACCTGGAGTTAAGAGGGCCGGGAGATATTGAAGGTACCCGGCAAAGCGGAGCACTGAATTTTAAAATGGCGGATATTGTCCAGGATAAAGGGTTGCTGAGTGAGGCCGCTGAATGGACCGCCAAAGTTGTTGAGGCGGATCCTGAGCTGATGAAATCAGAGCATGCCATGATCCGGGATTTTCTTCGCAAACAAAAAGGAAACAATGAATGGAGTAAAATTGCCTGACAACAATGTCTCCCTATATTCGTTATTAATCAAGCAGATGATGCCATTGCAATATCAAATACGCTTTTTTCTCTCTTTGGTCGCCATATTCTGTGGTGGTCAACTAATTCATGCTCAGTTTGCTTTTACGGAAAACAAAGGACAATGGGATAAAAACGTATTGCTGCGCGCCCAGATCGGTGGTCATAGTTTTTTTCTGATGCCGGATGGATATGTGGTCAACATGCAGCATACAGGAGACCTTGAAAGGCTGGCTGCATACCAACATGGGCATTTGCATGACAGTACGGATGCGGCATACATCATGAAGTTAAAACAACCCCCTTTTGTTCGCTCACATGCCTACCGGGTGCGGTTGCAGGGTTGTAATAAAAGCCCGCGTGTTCTTTATGAAAAACCCCTGGTCGGTTACGAGAATTATTTCACAGGCAATGATCCGGCTGCATGGGCCTCCCATTGCCGTTCCTATCAATCGGTCACCTACAAAGACATATACCCTCAGATCGATCTTCGTTATTATCTTATCGGTGATCAGCTCAAATATGACTTTATTATACAGCCGGGCGGAGATATCAGAAAGATCCGCTTACATTATGAGGGAGCAGAAAAGTTGAACTTGCAGCAACGTACACTCACTGTTCTTACATCGGTGGGGAATATGCTGGAAAAAGAACCCTATACGTATCAGTACAGAACGGCTGAGCGCGAACAAGTGAAATGCCGATACAGGCTGGAAGGGAATGTCTTGCGCTTTGATGTGGGCAGTTATGATGCGGCTTATCCGCTCATCATTGATCCTTCATTAGTTTTTTCATCATTCAGTCGCTCTACCTCAGATAACTGGGGTTTTTCAGCAACGCCCGGCCCCGACGGAAGCATGTATGGGGCAGGTATCTGTGCCGTAACCGGTTTCCCCGTAACACTCGGCGCTTACCAGACGCAGGGAGGCGGGCCCGGCAGCAGCGACTTACCTCCGGATATTGTTATCATAAAATTATCCCCCGACGGAAGAACGCGTTTATATGCAACGTATTTAGGAGGCAGCGGTATCGAGCAGCCTCATAGTCTTATAGCAGATGCCGATGGTAATTTAGTCGTTGCAGGCAGAACGAATTCAGGCAGCAGTTTTCCCGGAACACTTTTTGGTCCGGGAGGCGCTTACGATATTTTTATTACAAAATTCAATGCGACTGGCACAAGCCTGATCGGATCCGTAAAAATTGGTGGTTCACAGAATGATGGTGTTAATATGTCCGAGTCAAGATCAACCGGCCCTCGAGCTTTATTACGTAATTATGGCGATGATGGGCGTAGTGAGGTTATTCTCGACAAGGATCAGAATATTCTGCTGGCATCATGTACGTGGAGCAATAACTTTTTTGTCCGTAATGCCTTTCAATCGGGATTTGCCGGAGGGCTCCAGGATGGCGTGATCATTAAGCTGAATCCGAATGCTACTTCAGTCGTCTGGAGTACCTACCTTGGAGGCAGCGGTGATGATGCAGCGTTTGTATTGTCCACCCAACCCGGCTCCGGTGAGATTTATGTTGCCGGAGGAACCACATCGACCAATTTTCCTGGGATGAATCCCGGAGTCGTTCAGTCAACCTATAAAGGAGGGCCGGCCGATGGATTTATCACTCGACTCAATGGTTCCGGGAATGCGGTCAGTCTTTTGCAGGGAACTTATCTCGGTACCGATCAGATCGATATCGTTTATGGGGTTCAGTTTGATCAGCAGGGTTTTCCCTACGTGATGGGAACCTCCACCGGCAACTGGCCCGTTACGTCAAATGTTGGTTACAGGGATCTCAATGCCCGTCAGTTTATCAGTAAGTTGCAACCGGACTTGTCCGGATTTGTTTATTCAACAACTTTTGGTACTCCGAATGCACTTGCTCCGAATATTTCACCCGTCGCATTTTTGGTGGATAATTGTGAGAATGTATATGTGTCGGGATGGGGAGGTGCCGTCAACGGATTTTCCTCGCCGGCTTATCCTACTGCGGGCACTACGGGTTTGCGAACCACGGGTAATGTTCCGGGTGCGCAGACAGTCACGGATGGGAGTGATTTTTATTTTTTTGTATTGAAAAAAAACGCATCGGATATTCTATACGGAAGCTTTTTTGGTCAGCGGGGAGGCAATGGAGGTCTTGACCATGTAGATGGCGGAACCAGTCGCTTTGATGCACAGGGCGTGATTTATCAGGCGTCTTGTGCCAACTGTAAATTTGTCCCCAGCGGTCAGCCTGCCAATGCTCCTTATCCAATTACCGCAGGGGTTTTCGGTAATGTGAATCCGGCTACAAATGGCGGTGGTTGTAATCTGGGTATGGCTAAAATTAAATTTGATTTTACAGGGGTGGATGTCAACCTGAAAGCAGTAGGAGCCAGACAACTAAATTTTTGTTTGCCGGCCACCGTACAGTTTGTTGATTCCCTCAATATAGCTAAACAATATATCTGGGTATGGGGCGATGGTACCCGAAATGATACAACAACAGGTAATATTAACCGGCATACCTACACAACAGCGGGCTTTTTTAATGTGAAGCTCATAGGCATTGATTCCAATACCTGTAATATTAAAGATTCAGCATTTATCCGCATTCGGGTAACGACGGATTCTGTGGACATCGGTTTTGATGCGGTTCGCCGACCTCCTTGTAACAGTTTGACTTTTGACTTCACCAATCGATCAGACAAGTTAACGTCAAATCCAAATTTCGGTCCAAGGTCATTTGTATGGATATGGGGTGACGGAACAGAAAATGATACGATCCCCGGATTTGTCCCTAATCCTGTGTCGCATACTTTTCCCGGCCCTGGCGCTTATAATATTCGGTTAAAACTGATTGATACAGCATTTTGTAATGTCGGTGATTCCTTTGCTGTTGTTAATTTTCCGGTTGCTTCCACTATACGGGCGGGTTTCAGGGCAGGTAATGGTTGCGTACCTTATTCGCCTGCAATTCAGGATACGTCATTTGGTGCTGTTACGTATTTGTGGCAAACAAGTGATGGACAACAATCGACTTTATCCAATCCTGCTTTTAATTTCACAAGACCGGGTACTTATACGATACGTCAAACCATTTTCAATTCAAACAGTTGTAATGGGCAGGATTCTGCCGAAAGAACAGTTGTGGTTTATCCTCCGCCTTCAGCAGGGTTTACATATCTTCCTTTCCCGTCCAAAGAAAATGAACCAACACGCTTTACCAGTACGGCCAGTGCCGATGTGGTGCAGTGGAACTGGGATTTTGGGGATGGTACGGGTTCTGATCAGAGAAATCCGGTTCATCAATATGTCAGCGATGGTAATTTTAATGTATGCCAGGAGGTCATAAATGCAAATCAGTGCAGGGATACGGTTTGCCAGTCTGTTAGGGCGATCGTACTGGTGTTGCAGGATCTGCCCAATGCATTTACGCCCAATGGTGATGGGGTGAATGATGTTTTTCAGGTGAGAGGTTTTGGTATTGTAAAAATGACGTTGCGGGTATTTAACAGACAAGGACTACTGGTGTTTGAAAGCAACAGTCAGCAGTATGGATGGGATGGCACTTATAACGGCGTGCCTCAACCGATGGATGCCTATGCGTGGACGCTGGATATTGAGTATTTTACCGGCGAAAAACTACGGAAAAAAGGAGATGTTACGTTGATCAGATAATCGTTTAAATGGTATAATGTTTGAATAGCCTATTGATGATAAGAATGAAGAAAGCTACTGTTGCCCTCTTGTGTTTTATTTGCCTGAGCTATGCGGCGCTGGCACAGGATCTTCATTTTTCTCAGTTCATGAATTCGCCGCTTGTCACGAATCCGGCAAACACCGGATTTATTCCCAATGCGGATTACAGGATAGGGGGTAATTATCGTTCCCAGTGGACCTCGCTTCCGGCACCCTTTATTACCGGCAGTGTATGGGCCGATTTTCAGGTGTTGAAAAATAAATTATCAAACGGATGGATGGGTATTGGTGCTGTCATTTTGCATGATCTCGCAGGCAGCGGCCAGTTGCGCAGCGATAAACAATATCTGTCCCTGGCCTATCATCAGATGCTGGGATACAGCAGCCTGCTGTCGGGTGGTTTTAATATGGGGCTGGCATCCAAGCGGATTGATATCAATCGGTATCGCTTCGATAATCAGTGGAACGGACGTTTTTTTGATGGAAAGATTCCCAATGGGGAACTCGGTTTTCAGCAAAATAATATTTCCTATTTTGATATGCAGGTGGGCATGAATTATGCCTATTTTCCTTCCGAAAAAACTTATATTAATCTGGGTTTATCTGTTCATCATCTGAACCGTCCGAAAGAAAGCTTTCTGGGTTCGGATAATGAGGTTCCGGAACGCTTTATTGGCTTTGCCAATGGCAGTTTTAAGCTGAATGATATGTGGATTATTAATCCAAATGCCTATTATTCATTGCAGGCAAGCGCATCTGAAATGGTGATGGGTATGAATGCGGCGTATAATGTAACTGGAGATGGTCAGTTTGTGCTTACCGGCGGTGTTTATTATCGTTGGAATGATGCGGCTATTGCCATAATTGGATTCGAAAGAAAAAATTTAGTGGTTACGTTTACCTATGATGCGACGATCAGTTTATTAACCCCATATAACAATGGAAGGGGAGCCTATGAATTTTCTTTACTTAAGAGAGGGTATTATAATCAGCTTGACAAAACTCTTCTGAGACAAAGTATGTGTCCGCAATTTTAACCCAGGGCTACATCTAAAATCATCATCACTAAGAATCCACCAATAAATGCCAGCACGGAACGGTCTGTGTATTGGTCACGTTGCGTTTCCGGAATCACTTCCTCCACGACTACAAAGATCATTGCTCCGGCTGCAAAAGCCAGCGCAAAGGGTAATACAGGCTGAAGATACATCACGGCTAAGGCGCCGGCTACGCCGGCTACGGGTTCAACAATGGCCGAGAGCTGACCATACCAAAAACTTTTAAAACGTGTAACGCCTTGTCTTCGCAAGGGCATTGCCACGGCAATGCCTTCCGGGAAATTCTGTATACCGATTCCTATAGCAAGTGTGATGGCCGCTGCAATGGACGTATCTTCCATTCCTAATGAAGCAGCTCCGAAAAGCACACCCACAGCCAGACCTTCCGGTATATTATGTAAGGTGATCGCGAGAATAAGCAAGGTGGTTTTGTGTAATTTACTTTTCATGCCCTCCGTCTCACTTAATCCGAAATTGAGATGCAGGTGAGGCATAAGTTTATCCAGTCCGTAAATAAACATAGCGCCGGCCAGGAATCCACCGGCGGCGGGCACCCAGCTGAAGCCCGGGTATAATTTTTCAGAAATTTCAATGGCAGGATTCAGTAGCGACCAGAAGCTGGCGGCCACCATCACGCCTCCTGTGAAGCCCAACATGGGGTCTAATACGCCACGACTCATGTTTTTAAAGAAGAAGACAAGGGAAGCACCGGCCGCCGTTACCAGCCAGGTAAAAACAGTCGCAATAAAAGCTGCCCAGACCGGATGTATGTTTGAAAAAAAATGTTCAATAGTTTGCATGACAAAGAATTGATTCAAAGCTACGCGTTTTTGGAAATACGAAAAACGAGAAACGATCAACGAGCATTGCCTTGTCCTGATATATTTTATTTATACCTTTGATGCTATTACATGATGCGTTCTTTATCCTTTCCATATCAATGTCTTCTCTTTCTATTTCTTTTTATGGCTGCCTGTAAAGAAAAGCCCACAATGAAAATATCTGATGAAGGATTGTCAACAAAAGATTTTTTTGATCTGGTTGAAACCATCAAACCGCCTCTTATTATTCAGGAAGATGCATTGATCAAACCCGTCCCGGATTCTGTCAAAGTGCATCCTGCAACCTTTGCCTCTTTTCTTCCAGATTCTGTTTTTCAGGTATTGACCGACCAAAAAGAAAAAGTAGTCATAGGCGTTGAAGGAAAGCTGATTGCTCCGGATGAATCAGTTTATTTAATCATCAAGGTTATATCTGGAAAGCAGCGCCGGATATCTGTATTATATTTTGATAAAAAAAGGCAGTACCTCGGACGGCTGACCTTGCTCGATTCCAAACAAAAGATCAGAAACGTGTATCATTCCTGTAAGATCGACGCCAAAATGAATATTTCTCTGATCACGGAAAAAAAATCGCCTTCAGGACAGGCATGGACCGGCGAACAAATTTATTATTTCGATGCAACGGGTTTACCCATTATGGCAGTGACCAACACCAATGAAGATTTAAGCAATCAGTTAAGGGGTAATCCGATTGACAGCTTTCCTGCCACACAAAAATATACTGGCGATTATTCAGGTGATGCCAGGAATCTGGTATCCATCCGCGACGGCAGGAACAATAAGTCGATTTATTTTTTTATGCATATCAGCAAACAGCAAGGCAAATGTGTGGCTGAATTAAAAGGAGAAGCGGATTGGATTAGCCGAACAAAGGCAATTTTCCGAGATGACAAAACGCCTTGTGTCATTGAGTTTAATTTCAGTTCTAATGCACTGCATATCAAAGAAATGACCGGTTGTGGAACCTATCGCGACATTGGTTGTGTCATTGAAGGAAAATACCCCAAAAAGAAAAAATAAATTTCTTACACAAAGCCAACTTGACAAATAACGTCTGTTATGTATTAATGCGTTATATTGCGTCACTTTTTTAGCAAACATTACTGATTATGAGTTTTAAACATTTTAAAGTCCCTTACGCTACTGATCAGCGTTACGGCAAGAAAGTGGCTTATTTTTCCATGGAATTTGCGGTGCATCAGCCACTAAAGATCTACAGCGGAGGTCTGGGATTCCTATCGGGGTCGCATATGCGCAGTGCGTACGAACTGAAGCAGAATCTGATCGGCATCGGCATTTTGTGGAAATACGGTTACTATGATCAGGCACGCAATCAGGATCAGACCTTACAGGTGCAGTGGAATGAAAAGATCTATAACTTTCTGGAAGATACCGGCATTAAATTTCAGATAACGATCCATGATCATCCAGTATGGGTGAAGGCCTGGTATCTGAATCCGAAAACTTTCAATACTGCGCCCATATTTTTTCTTTCTACGGATCTTCCCGAGAATGATTACATCTCTCAAACGATCTCGCATCGATTGTATGACGGAAACGTCGCTACCAAAGTGGCTCAATTTATTTTATTGGGTGTAGGCGGCGCCAAGCTTATTGATGAATTAGGATTTGATCCGGATGTGTATCATCTGAATGAAGCGCATGCAATCTCTTCGGCGTTTTATTTACATAATAAATTCGGCAGTGTGGAAGAGGTAAAGAAAAGAATGGTCTTTACTACGCACACCCCGGAAGAAGCGGGCAATGAAAAGCATGATATTTATTTATGTGAACGAATGAGTTATTTCTGTGGTATGCCGCTGGAGGATGTCAGACGCATCACGGGTATGCCTGATGATCAGTTCAATCACTCGTTGGCCGCCCTTCGTTTTGCGCGTATTGCCAATGGGGTGAGTGCGCTGCATGGTGAAGTAAGCCGTAAGATGTGGAATCATTATGATGGCATTTGCTCGATCACCAGTGTTACCAATGCGCAGAACTATAAATATTGGGCCGACAAGCAATTGTATAAAGCGATGGATGAGTCGAATGATGATCAGTTTGAAGATCGCAAGACCTATCTCAAGCGTCGCGCCTTTGATGTAGTGGCTGACCAGACTGGAAAATTGTTTGATCCCACCGTGTTTACGATGGTATGGGCCCGTCGTTTTGCCGGATACAAAAGAGCGGATCTGATCACGCGTGATACAGAACGTTTCAATGCATTATTATCCAATAAAAAATATCCCATACAGATCATTTGGGCCGGTAAGCCTTATCCATTGGATTATCCTGCTATCAGCGATTTCAATAACTTAGTGAATCTGAGTAAAAATCATGATAATCTCGCTGTATGTATCGGATATGAACTGACCTTAAGCAAGCGTCTTAAGCAGGCAGCAGATGTGTGGCTGAATAACCCTCGTGTACCTCGCGAAGCGAGTGGTACCAGTGGTATGACGGCAGCGATGAATGGGGCTGTTAATTTCAGTACGTTCGACGGCTGGATCTGTGAGTTTGCACAGCACGGACAAAACAGCTTTATTGTTCCTCCTGTGGATTATGCTGCGATGCATACACATGAGCAGGATGAGTATGATATGAATCAGTTGTTTGAAATACTGGAGAAGCAAATTCTGCCACTTTATTATGATAATCACAAAGCATGGAGACAGATCGTGAAGAATGGCATGAAGGATGTGCGCTATCAGTTTGACAGTAACCGGATGGCGGATGAGTATTATCAGTTACTATACAATAAGTCCTGATAAAAATATGAAGCAATAAAAAACCCCTCATTCGAGGGGTTTTTAGTTTATTGATAGCCGTAAAATTATTTACTTCCGAATTCATAGCCTAAACGGAAACCTATATAACGGTTATTGAATGTGCCTTCTCCTAAGGCAATATTGTTACCCAGGTGATAGTTCACTGTTAAGGACAATCCTTTTTTGGAACGTAAGCCGGCCAGCACGTTAAATCCTAACTCGGCACGTTTCAGATCATTTTCGTTTTCGTCTGAACCAAAGCTGAGGTCTTCTGAAAATGTATCGCCGTTAAAGGTAGCTTTTGATTTACCATTTAAAGCAAATGATGCCGTTGGCCCAAATCCAAAGAACAAGCCACTGCGGGGTTTTGTATAAAATACAAAGTTTAGAGGAATTTCAAGATAATTGATATTAATAGAACTTTCTACACCTCCTTCATTATAGTTTCCTCCTTTCTGCGTAAAATTCAGACCAGGAATAAAACTTGCTTTTTCGCTTAGGCCGATATTGGCAAAAATACCCAGCGTCAAACCCAATTTGGAATCGCTGGTTTCTTTTTCATCGGTTAATCCGAAACGCTGATTGGCAGAAACCACACCACCAGTAATCCCGAAAGTTGATTTTTGAGGAGTTTTGGTTGTTTTCTTCGTTTCTACAATGGTTGTTCTTGACTCAGCCGCTTTAGGTTTTTCTTCTCCGCCTGCTTTGAGGTATGAGAAGATCGTATATGCGCCGGTATCTTTCAGTTCAAAATTTCTCAGATTCTTATAGAAAGCAGGATAACCGGTAATGGTGATTTCTGTTTTTTGATCACCATTGGTGTTGGTTGTGATGACTTCATATATAGGGTGAACGATCACATCGCAACCTTCGCTCATGGCAAATTCTGCAGTAATATAATCTTTCGCATCGGACTCATTCACGAACTCATAGGTGCGGGTGAGCGAAGACTTTTGTTTTGCTAAAACCAGATCCGCAACAACTGGTTTTTGATAAATACCGTTTTTGGTCACTTCCTTTTCGTAATAATCAATCGTACGTTTTTTATTGGTTGGTGTGCTCACTACTTCTTCAATAGCAGTACATGAATGCAACAGCAACATCAGGGAACCGGCAGACAACAGATGTATGATATTTTTTTTCATTTGTGTGTTTTTAGTTGTTTTAGATTGTGAATACTCAGAGATTACCAGGGCATGTTTGAATAATGCTTAAAGAATATGCTGTCAGCCAACTGATAGTTGCGGACATTCCGGTAATTAGCCGGGTAGCCGGAGATTGTAACGGAAGATGTTGTGCCGCTTTCAGTTGTAGTTGTAGTAACGTACAACAGGGGTTCTACTACCACGTCACATTTTTGCGATTTGATGAAATCACCTTTGGCAAGTTTTCTGGCTTCTTCACTCAAGGCATTTTCATACGTGAAGGAAAGTTTCACTCTTTGCTGAGCGATCTCAAGATCAGCGACCTGAGGGAACTGGTACACACCTTTGGGTGTGAAATTCATTTTTTGGTAATCGCCTTTTTGCGTTTTGACGGAAAAAGAATCGACCACTTCTTCAATGGCCGCACAGGATGACATCAGAAGTGCCATCAACAGGAGAGGAGAAAAGAGAATGATTTTTTTCATGTTAAAGTGTTAGGTTTAAAATTTAAATAACGCGCCAAAATAGATTAGAAATCAATTCAAACAAAAAAAACTTATTTTTTGTAGAAAAAATGGTTGTGTTTATTTCGAACAAAAAATCAACAAAATATTTTTTCGTAACTACTTGATAATGAAATGTTGATCAGTTTGAAGATTGCAAGACCTATCTCAAGCGTCGCGCCTTTGATGTAGTGGCTGACCAGACTGGAAAATTGTTTGATCCCACCGTTTTTACGATGGTATGGGCCGTCGTTTTGCCGGTTACAAAAGAGCGGATCTGATCACGCGTGATACAGAACGTTTCAATGCATTATTATCCAATAAAATATATCCCATACAGATCATTTGGGCCGGCAAGCCTTATCCATTGGATTATCCCGCTATCAGCGATTTCAATAACTTAGTGAATCTGAGTAAAAATCATGATAATCTCGCTGTATGTATCGGATATGAACTGACCTTAAGCAAGCGTCTTAAGCAGGCAGCAGATGTGTGGCTGAATAATCCTCGTGTACCTCGCGAAGCGAGTGGTACCAGTGGTATGACGGCAGCGATGAATGGGGCTGTTAACTTCAGTACATTTGACGGCTGGATCTGTGAGTTTGCGCAGCACGGACAAAACAGTTTTATCGTTCCTCCGGTCGATTATGCTGCGATGCATACACACGAGCAGGATGAGTATTATCAGTTACTATACAATAAGTCCTGATAAAAATATGAAGCAATAAAAAACCCCTCATTCGAGGGGTTTTTTATTGGAATAACCAGAAGATTATTTTCCGTTAAATTTATAACCTAAACGTATTCCGAAATAATTAATTTTATATTTAGTCCCTCCTTCAGTTACAGGAGCAAGATTAGCTAAACCGATATTATAGTTTAATCCAATGGTGATGCCCTGAGTCAATTCATAACCTGCAAGAAGATTCAAGCCAAAGTCAAAAGCTTTCAGATCATTATCTTCACCTGATCCCCACTTAATACTTTCACTTACAGAACCAGATTTATTTTTACCGCTTACTCCAAATCCAAGCGTAGGCCCTGCTCCGGCAAATATCTTACCACTACCCACCTCTAAGTTATAAAGTAAATTCAAAGGAATTTCAACATAGCTTAAGTTACGTGTCAGGCTTTCTCCAAAAGCTGAAAATTCGGAATTTTTTTGAGTAAAATTTAAACCCGGCTGAATATGAAAGTTTTCAGCCAGCTCGATATCTACAGTACCTCCCAAAGTAACTCCTACTTTCGCACTTCCATCAATGGCGATTGCTTCATTAGAAATTTTTTGTGTCGCAAATGTTGCACCCGCAACTACTCCAAATTTAGTTTTTTGAGCAAATACTCCTAAATTGATTAATGCTAAAGCAAAAAGAAGAAAAATCTTTTTCATAATAATTCAGTTTTAATGGTTAGAAAATTTGAGCAAATATATGGGTAAGGAAAACTTAAAATGAATAAAATGTCTTTTTATCTATTTAATTCAATATTATGGTTATTTTTTTGATTGTTCATTATCATATAACTACTTGTAAATCTATATCTTATGAGACTGTAAATAAGTCTTGAAAACTATTATCTGTTCATTTACTTGTTTTTTTAAAATTTACATTGTTTCTTTGCAAAAATTTAAATCAATTATGAAAAAATCTCTCTTCTTACTTTTTGCTTCTTTCAGCTTTGTAGCTGCAAATGCACAGATTAAAAATGACAAGGGTACATTTACAAAACCTACTGCAAACGAAGTAGCTATTGAAACTCAAACAACAATCAATCTTAATGGTGGTGGTTGGTTTCAGCTTACTAATGGACCTTTAAGTTTACTTTCATCTTCTGTTAACAGCTCTTTACAGAGTGCTGTAGGTGATGAAAATGAGCTTAATCTGCCTGGACTGACTGGCGCATCTCTTAAGCTGAGAAAGTTTCAATCAGATAAGAAAGCTCACAGAGTAACTGCTAATTTATCAATTGGCAACAACGCAATTAACAATCTGGATGATGAAGATGGTGATAAATTATCTTCTACAGCTATTGGATTTGCTGTTAGCTATGGTCAGGAAAGACATTTTTCTGGTGCAGAAAGACTTTCAACTTACATCGGTTGGGATGCGACTTTAGGTATTTACAGTGCTTCAGCTAAAGCTACATTAGGTTCTCAAACTGATAAAATTTCTCAGTCAGCATTTGGAATTGGAGCTGCTGCTGTAACTGGTATGGATTATTACATTCTTCCTAAAGTTTACCTTGGCGTTGAACTTAGCTATGGCGTACAATTTGGAAGCCTGGGTGTTATCAAAACTAGTGATATTAATGGCAAACAAAAACAATCTTCTTTGACTTTAACACCTAACATGGGTGCTCAATTCAGATTAGGTTACAGATTCTAATTTTTATTTTTAATGATAAAAAAGAGCTGTTTTTTAAACAGCTCTTTTTTTATGGCTATAATTCAAATTGAATCGTAAAAAAATCCATCTAAATTTATTTAAATCTTTTCTACAATCAAACCTGCATCATATATTTGTTATCAAATTTTATCAACCAAATTTTCTGTTATGAAAAAATTTTTAGTTTCTGCCTTGTTATTAATTACCTCTTTCACATGCGTGTATGCTCAGGAAGTAACCAAAGGCACCAAGCTGTTGAATCTTGGTATCGGTTTGGGTAGTGCGTATGCTTATTCCGGATCTAAATTGACCATCCCTCCTGTTCATGCTTCTCTTGAAGTGGGTGTTGCTGATAAAATAAGCGTGGGTGGCTTGATCGGATATACCGCTTCCAGTTGGAGTCAATTTTATACTTTTGGCGAAAAATATACTTGGAAGTTTTCATATCTGGTTGTAGGTGCACGTGGTTCTTATCATTTTTTAAGTAATGATAAAGCGGATGTTTACGCCGGATTAATGTTGGCGTATAATGCTGCCTCATCAAAATTTGAAACAAATGATCCGGATTTGAGAGATCTCTATAATTCCGGATTCATCAATAAAGTATCAGTTGGCGGTTTAGCTTTCGGTGCGCATGTTGGTGGTCGTTATATGTTCTCCGAGAAAGTGGGTGGCTTTGCTGAATTGGGTTATAATATCAGCTGGCTGAGTTTGGGTGCGACGTTCAGACTTTAATAAAATTCATTCTTATTGAAGAAAGGCTGCTTCAGAAATGGAGTGGCCTTTTATGTTGTGGGTTGGAAGTTGTGGGTTGTAGGTTATAACATTCAATCTCATTCCCCATCCAGCAAATCCGGTCTTCTTTCCTGGGTGCGTTTGAGGGCTTCTTCGTATCGCCATTCTTCAATTTTTTTCAGATCGCCGCTTAGCAGAATATCTGGCACTTTCCAGCCCTTGTAATCGGCCGGGCGGGTATACACAGGCGGAGCGAGCAGATTGTCCTGAAAAGAATCGGTGAGGGCAGAGGTTTCATCATTCAATACACCGGGTATCAGACGTCCGATAGCATCTACCAACACTATGGCCGCCGTTTCTCCGCCGCTTAAGACATAATCTCCGATGGAAATTTCCATGGTGACATATTGATCGCGTATACGCTGATCAATGCCTTTGTAATGACCGCAGATGAGCAACAAATTGTTTTTTAAAGACAACGTATTTGCCATCGGCTGGTTCAGTTTTTTCCCATCGGGTGTGAGATAAATAATCTCGTCAAATTTATTCTCCCTTTGTAATTCCAGTATAGCTTTCTCCAGTGGTTCACACATCATCACCATACCGGCCCCCCCGCCATACTGATAATCATCCACCTGTCCGTATTCATTCACAGCCCATTTTCGTAATGGATGCAATGTAACAGACAACAATCCTTTTTCTCTTGCTCTTTTGAGGATCGAGTGACTCAACGGACTTTCCATTAATTCGGGAATGACGGAAAGGATGTGGATATGCATGGTGCAAAGATAAAGAAGGTTGAATGTTATAAGTTGTCCGTCCGCCCGTATCTCTATAAACTGGCGGGCGGACTGTTGTCAGGTTGTCGCGTTATCTTATTTCATGGGGTCATTAGAATGTATCCCCTTCCTGGAGAGCTTGTCCCGCTCAAAGCGGGAGGGACTTAGGGGGAGGACATTTTATTGAAACCTCCCCACCCCCTCAATGAGGGGGACAAGACATAATCTTTTTCTTCGAAATCACCCACAATCCTGCAAAGGTGAGCAGCCCATTGATGATGAGTAGTTCAATACCAATCTTAAAGCCATTGAAAAAAAGTGTGGAACTATCCAGCAGCATATTTCCAAATGATCCGTTTAGTGATAATTTCTTCACAAACCACTCCGCATTGTTCAGCATATCAATGCCCAGCACCACTAGCGGCGAGATAATACAAACGATCCATGCATAGCGGTCGTTCAATACTCTTTTCGTCAATATACCGAAAGCAAATAAACCCAAGAGCGGTCCGTAGGTATACCCCGCCACTTTTAAGATCACATCGATGATCGATTTATCATCGATCCATTTAAAGATCATTACACAGATAAAAAATACAATGGATAAACTTAGATGAACGGTGAGCCTTATCTTTTTTGCTGCTTTTTCATCCAGTTGCTTTTTTCTTTTCAAACCTATGATGTCCAGACAAAACGAAGAGGTGAGCGCCGTGAGGGCACCGTCGGCGCTGGGAAACAAGGCAGAGATCAACCCAATGATAAATACCACTCCAATACCGGCAGATAAATAGTTGCCCAGTGCAATCGCCGGAAAAATATCATCGCCTTTGGCAGTCAGTTGCATGGCATCGGCATAGAGATATAATAATCCACCCATCAACAGAAATAAGAAATTGACGGCGAGCAGAATCACACTTAAGGTGATCACATTTTTTTGCGAATCCTTTAAGGTTCTCACACTGATATTTTTCTGCATCATCTCCTGATCGAGTCCGGTCATGGCAATGGTTATGAATGCCCCACCGGCTATCTGTTTTATGAAAAAGCCGGATGCATTGACATCGGTATTGAACAGGGTATCCATGTTTTTTATTCGCATGGCATCCAGCGTAGAGCTGAAATCCAGCTGCAGGGCATTCATGATGGCGATGATACAAACGATCAAACCGATCAGCATGCAGGATGTCTGTAGCGTATCCGTGTAAACAATCGTCTTCACACCGCCTTCAAAAGTGTACAGCAGGATTAGTAATAAGATGACCAAAGCCGTTAACCAGAAGGGGATACCCATACTGTCGAGAATGAACAGCTGAAGAATATTAACCACCAGATACATTCTCGCCGTAGCACCGAGTGTACGTGAGAGAATAAAATAAGTAGCGCCTGTTTTATAACTGACCATGCCAAAACGCGAATGCAGATAATCGTAAATGGAGGTCAGATTCATTTTGTAATACAGGGGCAGTAATACAAACGCAATTACCAAATAGCCGATGAAATAACCAAGTACTACTTGAAAATACTGGAAGCCCCCTGTGCCGACGGTTCCGGGCACACTTACAAACGTGACACCGCTTAAGGAAGTGCCGATCATGCCGAATGCTACCAGCATCCAGTTGCTGCTGCGGTTGCCGATGAAGAAAGAATCGTTATTCGCATTGCGGGACGTGTACCAGGCAACGATCAACAGTAAAATAAAATACCCAAGTACAAAAGAAAATAAGAGGGAAGCTGACATGCATCTGATTTGGTGCTAAGATAAGGGATAGATGAAGAAGTTGTCGGTTATCAGTTATAGGTTGTTCGTTGTTGGTTTAGGGGTTGAATAGAATGTATCCCCCTTTGGAGAGCTTGTCCCGCATTGGCGGGAGGATGAAGGGGGAGGATAAATTTGCGATACTCAACTCATCCTTCTATCTTTTGAAGATCTTCTCGGCATCTTCTTCTGTTTTAAATAAAACGAAAATCCCGTGCGAAACACCGGCAGCTGTCTTCTGAAGCCATCTATATATGGAGAATTAGGTTCACCCATCACATCAATCATAATGCTCGTGAAAAACTGGGACTGGCCAATGAAACGGGAACCGAATCCCCCGCCGACCAGTAAGCTGGAAGAATTGCGGGTGACCCTGTCAATTAGTTGACCATTATTTTTTTCACTGAAGGCAATCGTGTTATATTCATATTGTCCACCGATAAAAAAACGATCCATGGGCCAGATACGAAGAAAGGGACCTCCTCCGTAAATGGTTTGACGAAAAACAGCTGCACTGCCGGGGTCATTCTGACTGACATAATTAAAGTTGATCGACACGCCGGCGTCAATCACTTTATTGAAACTGTATCCTACTTCGGGATTTAATCCGATGATAAAGCCGTTAAAGAATCCGAGATTTAATCCCGAACCAATGAAGATCTGTTCACGGTTGAGTTTACTCTGGGCATTTCCGTAAACAGCGCAAGCGATAAGGATGATGGCAATCAAATATCTTTTCATGCGGGCAAGAGGTATTATCATAAAAAATATTTAGTGAAAGGATGTTCAGTCACAGATCAAATATCAAATATTTTTCCTGGATTCAAAATAAGATTCGGATCAAATGCCAGCTTGATAGATCGCATCATATCGATGGCCGCTTCCGACATTACCACCGGCATAAAACCTTTCTGAATCAATCCGATACCATGTTCGCCGCTGATGGTGCCGCCCAGACTATGCACGAGCGCAAACAGATCCTTCAATATCAGATCCATTTCTGCATTGCCGTAACTATTCGGAGTTCCTTCTTTATGGATACGTACATGTAGATTTCCGTCACCCGCATGTCCGTAACAAACGACATCAAAGCCATGTTGTTTCCCTAATGCCTTCACTCCTCTTATGAGAGCAGGGAGTTCAGCGCGAGGCACGACGGTATCTTCTTCGATCGTATATCCTTTCAGTTTGACCGCTTCGGCAGTTCTTCTTCTGAGTTTCCAGAGTTCGGCTTTTTGCTGAGCATCATCGGCAAAATAAATTTCACCGATATCATATTTGGTGAGCAGTTCACCAATGGCTTCCATCTCTTTCATCAATACGTCCACATCATTACCATCCACTTCAATAATCAGATGCGCAGCGGTATCTTCCGTAACGGGAACGGCACTGCTGTCGACCATTTTACTCACAATCTGAAGCGCATCGATCTCCACGAGTTCCAGTCCGCTGGGAACAAACCCTGCTCTGAAAATTTCACTCACTGCTTCGCCGGCCTGTTCGAGATTGCGGAAAGGTACCAGCATTAACAGGTCGTGTTTAGGATGAGGGATCAATCTCAAGACGATTTTGGTTACAATACCCAGTGTCCCTTCACTGCCTACCATGAGTTGTGTGAGATTATAGCCCGTGGCATTTTTCAATACATTGGCGCCGGTCCAGATAATTTCCCCATTGGGTAAAACTACTTCCAGATTGAGGACATAGTCTTTCACTACACCGTATTTCACGGCTTTCGGACCACCGCTGTTTTCTGCAATATTGCCTCCGATAAAACAGGAGCCGCGGCTGCTCGGATCGGGCGGATAAAATAAGCCTAAGGCCTTCACCTCATTCATCAATACTTCTGTAATGACGCCCGGTTCTGTTGTTACCTGCAGATTGCGCTGATCGATATCCAGAATAGCATTCATGCGTTCTGTGCTCAGCACCACGCCACCTCGTAGTGCCAGCGCACCGCCACTTAATCCGGTACCGGCACCGCGTGGTGTAACGGGAATCTTATGCGTGTTACACAGTTTCATAATCGCACTGATCTCATCGGCTGTTCTTGGTTTTACCACCACCTCCGGAATGAAATGCAGATTTTCTGTTTCGTCGTGGGCGTAGATATCCAGCGTTTCCTCATCGGCGAACAGGTAGGCGTTGCCTACAATTGAACGCAGTTCCTCGATCAGCGCAGGAGTAAGTTTTGAATACGTAACAGCAGAAGAGGTTGTTGTTTGCATCAGCTTGGGTCAATGGTCGTTGTGCAAAAATCGGGAAAGGTTTTTATCTATAAAAATTATGTGGAGTTTACCGCTTCGCGGGGTTATCAGGGGTGTCTGTCTCGCCTTGCCTAAGGCTAGACGAGACGTTGTCTTGATGTCATATCTTGCCCTGACAATTCGGGGACGTCGATAAATTTATATAGATTGATGATTAAATATTTTTGCGCAAAGATGCAAAGCGAATAAGGCGAAAAGCATTCAGTTTAAGCACGAAATATGCGGCATTAGCAAGGCAGAACGCGCGGAGCGATCAGGTCTACCTAGATTTTTCTTTGGTTACTTTTTTTGTAGCAATGACAAAGAAAGTAACAAAAAAACGTTTAATGATAAATAATACTTTTGGAAAGGCCGGCACACAACCGTAAAGATTATTTTACTATTAGTAAATAGAAATGAATGATGTTATACTTTTTGTCTTAAAGTTAAAATGTTAGTCCTCTACAAATTAAAAAACGAGCTAATTTCGGCCATATGTTTAACGACTACATCGACTACTACGCCGTCCTCAATCTGCCGCAGCAGGCAACGATTGAAGAGATACGTAGAGCTTACCGGAAAAAAGTCATGGATTGTCATCCTGATCTGTTTCCTGATGATGCCGACAAACTTCGGTTATTCGAGACCGTTAAAGAAGCCTATGAAACACTTACGCATCCCCAGAAGAAACAAATGTATCTGGAGGAGAGATGGCGAAGAAAGGCCGGTGGACTTTCTGTTGAGGGAACGGTTTTTTCTTCCGTGGAGTACCTCAAACAATGCCTGGCGCTGAACCGACAGCTGGCGGCCATGGATGCTTATCGTGTATCCGAACAACAGATCTTTCAGCAATTGAACAATCTGCTTGCGCTTGAAAAAATAAATGCATTAAAAGACACCAAAGATTCTTCCCTCCTCCGATCCGTTCTGGAGGCATTGATGCCATGTATGCGTTTCTTGTCATTCCAGCCTTTTCTTAAAATATCCGATTTGCTCATGCAATTAGCAGGAGATGATCTTTTGATGAAACAAAAAATCAGTCGGATGATAGCTGATAAAAAATCGGAACATCGAAAGTCTTTGTGGAAGTTGCCGATTATTCTATTACTTACGCTGATTTTGTGCTTACTGATGTATTTTTCTAATACGTTGTCATAGTTGTCTTTGTTGTTATCGTTGTCATGGTTATTTTCAGAATAATCGATAACAGACCCGCTTCTAGCGGGGCGGACAACCCGACAACAGTCCCGTCTGGCCTAAGGCAAGACGGACAGACAACTTATAACTGACAACCTTCTATATCTTTGCCTCATGCATTACGTTACCGCAGAAGGACTCACCAAGAGTTATGGAATCCGGCCCCTTTTCGAATCCATTACCTTTCACATATCTGAAGGAGACAAGATCGCGCTGATTGCCCGTAACGGCAGCGGTAAATCAACTTTGCTGAAAATACTGGCCGATAAAGAGACGGCAGACGAAGGCTCCTGTTTTATTCATAAAGATGTGCAGGTGGTATTATTTGAGCAGGATAATTATTTTATTGAAGAAGCCGCTATACTGGATAATATTTTCCATCATCGTCATCCGGTTATGGATATTATCAAACAATACGAAGCCCTGGTGGATCATCCGCTGGAGACAGATGCCTATTACGCTTCATTAAATGCTACGATCCAGCAGATGGACGAAAAAGGAGCCTGGGATTTTGATGCGAAGGTCAAACTGATCCTGAGTAAACTTCAGATCCGTCATCTGGATCAGCCGGTCAAAACATTGTCGGGTGGCCAGCGAAAAAGGGTGGCATTGGCGCGCACGTTGATCGATATTGGTTTTGAACATCGTCATGTTTTACTCATCATGGATGAGCCCACGAATCACCTCGATCTGGAGATGGTGGAATGGCTGGAGCAATATCTCAATAAAGAAAATATCACACTTTTGCTGGTGAGTCATGACCGTTATTTTCTGGATGCCGTCTGCAATGAAATCTGGGAGCTGGATGGCGGTAAACTTTATGAATACAAAGGCGATTATGAAAATTATCTGCAAAGAAAAGCCGCAAGAATAGAAAGCGAACTGGCCAGTATCGATAAGGCACGCAACCTGTTCCGTAAAGAGCTGGAGTGGATGCGAAAGCAGCCCCGAGCACGTACCACAAAAAGTAAATCACGGCAGGATCGTTTTTATGATATTGAAGCGAAAGCTAAATCGACAATTGATGATCAGCGGCTGAAGCTGGACATGAAAATGAGTCGGCTGGGGGGCAAGATTGTGGAAATGAAAAAGGTCTATAAATCTTACGGAGAAAAAGTATTGCTCAAAGGATTTGATTATACATTTAAGAAAGGTGAGCGTATTGGTATTATCGGAAAGAATGGGGCGGGTAAATCAACCTTTCTGGATATCTTACAGGGATTGATGGAACCCGACAGTGGGAAGATCAATATTGGCGATACAGTAGTATTCGGACATTACGCACAGAAAGGACTGGAGATCAAAGAAGATATGCGGGTGATCGAGTATGTAAAAAATATCGCCGAGAATTTTCCGTTGAGCAGTGGCGGCTCATTGAGTGCTGCACAGTTTCTGCAGTTATTTTTATTCGATCCGGATAAACAATACAGCTATTTGTCTACCCTCAGTGGCGGAGAGAAAAGAAGACTACAACTCCTGACGATCCTTTTCCGTAACCCAAACTTTCTCATCCTGGATGAACCTACCAATGATCTCGATCTGCCCACGTTGGCCGTATTGGAAAATTTTCTGGAAGAGTATGGCGGCTGTTTACTGATGGTGAGTCATGATCGTTATTTTATGGACAGACTGGTGGATCATTTATTTGTATTCAAAGGAGATGGAGTTATTGAGGATTTTCCGGGGAACTATGCGGATTACCGAATGACAGTAAAAGAGGATACGCCTTCTGCGCTTAAGCCGGAAGAAAAAAAAGAAGTAAAAGCAACTGCGAATCATGCACAGATAGCCGAACAAAAAAAACGGATGAGTTATAAAGAAAAACGCGAGTTTGATTTACTGGAAGGAGAGATCACTGCGTTACGGAAAGAGAAACAAGAGCTGGAATTAAAATTATCGCAGGGAGAAAGCAACTATCAGGAATTATCTGCATTGACGACAAGAATTGGAGAAATTGATGGGCTGATTGATGAAAAGGAAATGCGTTGGCTGGAGCTGAGTGAGTATGAAAGCTGATTATACCGCAAAACTTTCGCCGCATCCGCAGGTACGACTGGCATTGGGATTGTTGAAGTAGAATCCCTTTCCGTTGAGGCCGTCGCTGAAATCAAGGGTGGTATCGAGCAGATATAAAAAACTCTTCAGGTCTGTCACTACTTTAACGCCATTATTTTCAAACACCTGATCATTCGGTTTGGATTCGTTATCGAAATCCAGTTTATAACTTAAGCCGCTGCATCCGCCACCTACCACAGATACACGCAGAAAATAGGAGTCATCCTGTGCAACAGATGCCTGCTGCATGAGACTGAGTACTTTTTCCTTGGCTTTATCGCTGACGTAAATCATGATGAAGACAAAATTAAGAATTAATAATTAAGAATTTATAATATGGGAATGTACCCAAGTAAGATTAACATTTCAATATATTGTCGTAAATTCTGTTCAGTTAATCGAAATTTATCCCCCTTTGGAGAGTTTATCCCGCATAGGCGGGAGGGTGAAGGGGGAGGACTGATGATTATTAATGGCAAATCATTTTTAATTGTTGAATTGCTTCATAAACATCTTCCTTCGTCGTCATTCTCCCCAGACTGATCCGTATTGTTTTTTTAATAGATTCTGCAGATAATCCCATCGCTTTGAGCACATGACTTCCTCCGGCTTCGCCGCTGCTGCAGGCACTGCCGGCCGATACCGCGATGTGATTACACAAGGAAGGAATAAGGGATGATCCTTTGTAATTATTCAGGCATACATTGGTAATGTTAGGCAAACGGTCAGTTTTTATTCCGTGAACGGAAGCACCTAATTCATTCATCAATTTTTCTTCCAGATGAATTTTAAGATCGAGTATTCGTTTGCTTTCTGACATCATTTCGGACTGACAAATGCGGGCAGCTTCTCCGAAGCCGACGATACCTGGAACATTCATGGTACCGCTTCGACGATCAAGCTGTTGCCCGCCTCCGGTGATCTGAGCGGCTACATCAATGCGTGGGTTTTTTCTTCGCACATATAAAGTGCCGGCTCCTTTCGGGCCATACATTTTGTGTGATGAAAAAGCCATCATGTGGATATTATCCTCCAAAACATCCACCGGAATTTTCCCGACAGCCTGTGTGCCATCGCAAAAAAATATGATCTGATTTTTTTCAGCAATCTCCCCAATTTTTCTGACGGGATGGATGACACCTGTTTCATTATTGGCATACATACAGACAATCATCAGGGTAGAGGAAGTAATATTATCTGAAAGAAGTGTCAGATCAATGGAGCCGTCTGCGTTGGGATTTAATAGTGTGATTTGAAATCCCTTTTTTTCTAGATGAATCAGGGTGTCAAGTACAGCGCGGTGTTCGGATGTAAACGAGATGATCTGTTTTTTTTCTTTTGCATATTCTGTAATACCGCGAAGAGCGAGATTGATGGATTCGGTGGCACCGGATGTAAATATGAGTTCTTCTGTTGAACTGTTGATGAGCGATGCAATCTGTTCTCCGGCTATCTTCACTGCTTCATCCGCCATCCAGCCATACGCATGTGTTTTGGAGGAGGCATTACCATAGTACTGATCAAAATATGGCAGCATTTTATCCAAAACTCTTTTATCAACGGGCGTTGTGGAAGCATAATCAAGATAGACTGGTAAGTTCAAAGACATTCATTAATTCTTTCACGTAAAGGTAGAACGATTATGATTGCGTCAACGGATTATCCCTTAACTTTCGTCAAAATTGCTTGTATGAATAAAGTAGAACATATCGGCATTGCCGTAAAAGATTTATCTGTATCGATCCCATTATTTGAACAGTTGTTGAATACCTCGTGCTATAAAACCGAGTTGGTTGCTTCAGAAAACGTACAAACTGCTTTTTTCCAACAAGGTGAAACCAAGATTGAATTATTACAGAGTACGAAGGAGGATGGCGTGATTGCGAAATACATTGAGAGGAAAGGAGAGGGGATGCATCATATTGCCTTTGATGTAAGTGATATTCGGGCAGAGATGCAGCGCCTGAAAGAGGCCGGTTTTGCCTTACTGAATGATGAACCTAAAGAAGGAGCGGATAATAAGCTGATTTGTTTTTTACATCCGAAAGGAACGAATGGTGTGCTTATAGAATTATGTCAGGAGAAACAATAATTATTAATTATTCATTACTAATTACTAATTGCATCCATCACTTTTTCCATTTTCGAACTTCTCGATCCTTTTATCAGAATAGCACTGTGTTGCGGATCGTATTCCTTCAGCCATTTGCCCGCAT
>Ga0315906_10001438_pt1 | contig 35293 bp, 42 predicted proteins | sample LakEriMetagenome_4_FD_203526 | JGI IMG/M metagenome (GOLD analysis project Ga0315906, IMG submission 203526) | Freshwater fungal communities from buoy surface, Lake Erie, Ohio, United States - Buoy 2 MA122 | ecosystem: Environmental > Aquatic > Freshwater > Lake > Lake biofilm | place: USA... | reverse complement strand
TATTCACGGCGATTGTATAGAAGAAATGAAGAAGATGGGTGAGAATAGTGTTGATGCTATTGTCACTGACCCTCCCTATGAGTTGGGCTTTATGAACAAGAGTTGGGATAAAAGCGGCATTGCTAATAACATAGAGGTATGGAAACAAGCATATCGCGTTCTAAAGCCAGGTGGTCATATGCTTGCTTTTAGCGGCACGCGAACATATCATAGAATGGTATGTGCGATTGAAGATGCTGGATTTGAGATAAGAGACCAACTTGCTTGGATATATGGCAGCGGCTTTCCTAAGAGCCAGAATGTTGGTAAGATGATTGATAAGAAGGCTGGTGCTAAAAGGAAAATAGTTGGTAATTTATCTGGTGGAGGAGCATATTCCAAAGGTTCAAGTAATCTTGGTATTGGCCAATTGGTAAAATCGGCTGATGGCAATCATAAAGATGGTAGAAAAACTGCTCCAACCAGAGGAGAATATTTTGGTAAAATAACCGAGCCAGCAACACAAGATGCTAAGAAGTGGGATGGTTGGGGCACCGCACTCAAGCCCGCACAAGAACCAATCGTATTAGCACGCAAGCCATTAGGTGAAAGTACTGTTGCCAAGAATATAGTCAAATATGGCACTGGAGCAATCAATATAGATGATTGTAGAATATCAACGGACAAGGATGATATTCCTACTGCTGGACATAGAACTGCTACATTTGGCACACAACAAACAATATCTGGTGGTGATGGTAGTGGAGGTTGGGAAGCAAGTAAAAAGGGTCGTTGGCCTGCCAACATTATTCACGATGGCAGCGAAGAAGTAATGAAATTATTCCCAGATACAGGTAAGGCAACAGGCAAGATTGTACATCAAAGTCGTAAGCGAAAAGGCTTTATGTTGTCCGGTTCTGAAGATAATGTACAAAAAGCAAATAGTCCAGACAACTATGGAGATGGTGGTAGTGCTGCTCGTTTCTTTTATTGTGCCAAGGCTAACAAGAATGATAGGGATGAAGGTCTTGATGATTTTGAGGACAAATATGTAAAAAAGCATATCATACAAAATGAAGGTCGCAAAGATGCTGGTAAAATGGAAACATCATTTCCAAGAAAGAACAATCATCCAACGGTCAAGCCAACTGAGTTGATGAAGTATCTTATCAAACTTATAACACCAAAGCACGGCGTTGTGCTTGACCCGTTTATGGGTAGTGGCAGCACAGGCAAGGCAGCAATGCTGCTTGGAAACAAGTTCATTGGCATTGATATGACCAAAGAATATATTCCTATCGCAGAAAATAGAATATCACACGCATTATCTGAGTATAAAAAAGAGCATATCTCGGATGCGTTTTATGACGAAATCTAAATCAATACTAAGATATGCTGGAGGCAAGAGCAGAGCAGTAAAAATCATCACTCCAATGCTTCCTAAAGATATTGGCAGAATAGTATCTGTCTTTGGCGGCGGCTGCTCATTGGAAGTACATTGGGCAAATAACCTGCCAGTAGATGAAGTCATAGCATATGATGTATTTGATATACTTGTGAATTTCTGGAATATAGCACTAAAGCAGCCAGATACATTAGCAGATGCGTTGGCTGAATATAAAGCAACCAAAGAATGCTATTATGAAAATAAAGAGGTGCTCAAGCAGCATTTTCTTGGCAATGCTGCTATAAATGACTCAGTAAAGTTGGCAGCATCATATTACTATAATCATCAGTTGTCATATGGTCCAATGTTTCTTGGATGGTCATCATCTGTATATCTAACAGAAAAGAACTATGCTAAAATCATAAGCAATGTTCGCAACTTTAGATGCCCTAAACTAAAGGTAAAGCAAGGCTCATTTGAGCAAACCATACCAAAGCATAAGAAGGACTTTTTATATCTTGACCCGCCATATTATACTGGAACCAATACTAATATGTTCAAGGCGATATATCCAAATCCAAACTTTCCTATACATCATAAGGCATTTGACCATAATATGCTGTGTAATTTGCTACATCAGCACAACAATGATTTTATCTTATCGTATAATGATTGCGATGATATACGCAAAATGTATAAGGCATATCATCACTCATTTCCAAAATGGCATTATTCATATCAGCAGGGCGAAAGCCGCATTGGCAAGAATAGAATAAATGCTGGTAGAAGTAACGTAAAAAAAGATAGTCACGAAATACTGATATATACAAGATAGTATTACATTTCCGTTCTCAACTCAAACGGAAAGTTCTTGACATAATCTTCTATCCATTGCTTTTTACGAGCAGCACGTTCTGCTTGTACTTCTTCATACCATCTATGTTGTTCTTCATTGAACTCAATATAGTCAAGTATATGTTTGTCGTATTTGTCTGTGTTTGTTGTCATATATAACCTTTTGTTTTTTCAGTTAGAAACCATACCAATCTTTTGCCCGATGGCAACTACTAAATATCTTTGGTTTGTATTCATTAGTAGTTTTATTTGGCTTTTTCGCAAGCCATTTGCGACGCTTTTCTTTTTCATCATATCGCCATTTTATAAGTTTTTGTTCCATTCTTTGTAGCAACGCATCTTGTTGCGTCTTAGACATATGACCAGAGTTGCGTTCTTTTGCCGTTTGCTTTGATTTATAAGCGTTTTGTTTATCATTTCGTAGCATCATCAGGGCTTGATAAACACCGGCGTTTATTTCGGTTCCAATCAAGTTTGACAGCCAGCCCTTGTGTGGGGGCCATTTTACGCCCAGTAACGCAAGTTGTTTGCGGTTCCAGCCGACGCCGTTTCTTGTGCCAAGTGCGTGAAGGTTTTCGTGAGTCAATACAATAGTTTCATTCATATGCTGAGGTATATTATATGTTTCCAAAAGTTTTATCAAACTCATTCATAATTTCTTTAGTTTTTTCTTCTGTAGTTAGTTGGCGACTTTTTATATTTTTATAAATAGGCTCAGTTTTTACTTCTTGTAAAGTATGTTGTGAAGTATCTTGTAAATGATCTTGTAAGGATACTATAGGTATGTCTGAGCATTTACCTCGTAAATTTGCGACTGATTGGTCGCAATTTGCGACTAATGAGTCGCTAGATGCGACTGATTGGTCGCTAGATGCGACTGGTGAGTCGCTAGATGCGACTGGTGAGTCGCTAGATGCGACTGGTGAGTCGCAAATATCACGAAGTTTATTTGATATAATAAGTCCATCAGCATCCATTTTTTTTATGACTCTTTGCACAACTCTTGTAGATACCCCTACTTTTTTTGCTATACTTGCTGGTTTTTGGTTCAACTCATTTTTATATGACTCTAACGCTTTTAGTATATAAAAAGCGACGAGTTGCTCAACAATGCTATATCTTTTTTTATGAAAATTATCAAATTTATTCAGATGAAATATAATATAGTTTGATGATTTTATCATTGATAACCCGGCCTCAGTTGCGGTAATCATATATCACCTCTCATCTTTTTGGCAAAGGAAGCACGCTTGGCATATGCCGCATCTGATATATGTTTGTATTTTTCTCCGTGAGTCAATAATAATTGACCTTTGATATTATCTACTCTTACAAGATCAGTTTTATGCAGCCAATCTAATCTTTTGATTACATCATCGTGTGTTATATCAAATGATGCCGCCAAATCTTTTATATTTGTTCTGTATATACCCTTGAACTGGTATAAAACGGCGATTATTCCTACATCTATTCCATCTAATGGAAGCCCTGCTTCATCTTTCAGTCGTAGATAACCAAAAGGAATATTGAACGAGTCGTCTGGTTTTATGATCATATTATTTTTGTTTGATTGTTGGTAAAAAAAAATCTCGCCGCTGACACACGGCGAGATTTCCCAACTTATTATTATACGTCAGATAGTTTTTACACTATCAAAAAATATTTTGGTAATCCTCAACGGTGTCAGACATTGAAACTTACACTACATAACTATAGGTCAAAAATCCCAAACGTCAAGTTTTTGATTTATTTTATGAAAAAAAATAGCCCCAGAGAAGAAGTAACTCTGGGGCTATTACTATGAACACTTACCTATTATTACGCGAACTACATTTATATATATAATAAAATAAAGCAAACTGCTCAAATATATTGGATGCCACGATATACTACTTCTATCAGCATCCAATAAAAGATGATGTGTAAAAGCAAAGGCATATTTCTTATAAAATATAACACTTTATTTTTACGACACCGACATTTGTTCATAGGTTATTCCGTTGTGTATCCATTGTGGTCTTAGGCAATATTTTACAGGCATATGCCAAATGCCAAGACGCTTGAGCAAAGATAGGTCTTTTGGAAATACTTTCTCCAGACCACATCTGTTGTATGGGTCAGTTGCTCCTTGTTCCAGCATACCATATGGACCATCGTGTGGAGGCACAAGATATTGTCCGCTGTTTATACAAAACTGCAACTGCTCTCGTGTCAGCAAATAACAACCCTGATGATTGTTATGTAATGTAAAGTTATGTTCATATACATTATTGACAATCTTGCCCCAACTTGGATTAGGGTCTAATAGTATTTCTTTTCCTTCTGGATTGATTTCATATCTATAGAAGCCAGAACATTGTGGCATTTTCAGCGTGGCTGTATGTTCAAGCAATGCGTCAATATTATCTTCTGTAATCAGGTGGTCATTCTCGTTATACAAAAATAAATCAAAGTCATTGATGCTATCTGCCATATGCTGGCGGCACTTGAATGGCAAGTCCATACCAACCGACTTGCTAAACCAATGATGCTTTCTGTCTGGTCGTTCAGTTGTATATTCTGTAATATCAACTTTATATTTCTTATATTTGCTGAACTCAGCCAGCATCTTGTCAAGGCACCATAGTTGATGGTCACCGTAGTTCGCTATACATATTTTGATGTTCATAGTTAGTCCTTTATGATATACCAGTGTGGCAACAAACTGGTGTTAGGTAGTTTAGTATTGCCAAAATACATATTGACCCCACGCACAACACCGGGCCATACGCTGTCGCTATAATCATCGCCACCAAGTATGCCACCACTTTTTACCTTGGGCCACCACGCAGCACAATCTGCTTTTACATTAGCATCATCGTGGCTGGCATCAATGAATACAAAGTCAAGGCTATTGTCTTCATACAACTTGGCTCCTTCTATGCTGGATAGTTTATGAACTTTACCAATGGCAGGAAGCACAGGTTCTATATTCTTTATGAAGTCGTTATACAAGGCCATAGCATCAACCTTGCCGTGCTCTGGACTGCCCATAAATGTATCCACAACATCAAGTTTGATATTCTTGCCGCTATTGATAATAGATACGCCAGCATAACTTACTGACCTACCTTTCCAGCATCCTACTTCCACAAACTTAGCATTGTTATATTTGCTTATTGCCAAGTCGTACAACTTTGTCTGCTCAAACCAGCCTTCTATATTTTTATAGTAATGTTCCATAGTATTTTTGTATTCTTTGTTCTGCTATTTTTACATAATGTTTGCTTATGTCAAATCCAATAAATCTTCTTCCTGTTTGTAAGCAGGCGATGGCTGTTGTGCCGCTGCCCATAAACGGGTCAAGCACAACATCGTCCTTGAAACTCAACAACTCTATACATAACTTTGGCAAAGCAACTGGAAAGTTTGCTACCGTCAATCCTTTTGTCTCTGGTTGTATATTCCACACGCCGCCAACACCCTTCATAAAATCTTCCTTGGAAATAGTATTGACTCCTTTGTTGTCTTTATCACGCTGCTTTTTCCACTGCTTCTTGTATCCAATAAGAATAACCTCAAACGGATTATAGATGTAAGGGGCACTGGCACTACACCAACTTCCCCAAGAAGTAAGCGTGGAACGAGTCAGGTCAGCCCACATTGGCTGTGCTACAATAGTCAAATCAAGGCTTCTTATAATATTATAAAGTTCTACTTGAGGACTTACTCGTATGGCGTTTTTCTTTTGATTTGATGATATGCCCATCTCCACCAAATGATTGATGGCAAATCTACCATCCGGCTTCAATACTCGCTTGACTTCTAATAGCCATTGCCTGCACCAACTCAAATATTCATCCCAAGGCTTATTATCCATATAACTATCATATTCAATGCCACAGTTGTATGGAGGCGAAGTAACACACAAATCAACACTATTCTCACCCATCTTCTTCATTTCTTCTATACAATCGCCGTGAATAAGTTTATATTGTTCCATAATACAATATAACTATAATCATCTTTTAGTTTAGCATCAAAAATCTATATCAAAAAAACGCCGCCGCTATATCCATAAAAGATATAAATCAAAGATATACAGATATAAATCAAATACTAATCAGTATATCAACTAAAGTAGTTAGACCTATATACAACATATCTACAGTATATATCGTATGATACATCGCTGTATATATAGTCATATAGGTCAGTATTGCCATAACAAAAGCCCATAGGTTATAAAAGTATATATAAGTATATTGTTATGCCGTTATAAGGCAATTATATATTTTATAACCCGATGGCATATAGCAGTATATAATAGATGACCATCGTAGGTAGGGGGATGTATAAAATATAGCACTTTTTACAATGACCGACGCGTTCCCCCTTCTTTTTTCATACTGAATATCCATAACTTCACTACGTTTTGTTTTATAATGCTTATAAACAACCTTCTATTTGTTTTATAAGCCTTTTCTCTTTGCGTTCAGGGAATTCCCTCACGCAAAAAACATAATGCGTTATAATGCCTTTATTTTTCTAAACAAAAAAGACGCATATGCTCGCGTCTTTGTTTTATATACGTATATATTTTTTTTACAATTACATCCTGTAATATTTGCCACGCATATTGCCGTGGTCTAATATGAACTGGATAAATTTGTTTATATCGTCTGGTGATAATGATGTCTCATATTCTTCTTCATTCATATCATACATCTCCATAGCGGATTTCTTTTCTAACTTCAGATAATCTATTATGTCTTTTTTGGTCATTGATTTGGCGGTGTCAATGACTGATTTGCTTACTTCGCTCTTTTTCAATCCGCCTTTTTTGTAGGCATTTACTAACTTGAAGAAGTTTTGTTGGCTTTCGCTTGTGCTTGGCATATGTTTTATCTCCTAATATATTTTTTGTATAAGTATTTACGATAATCTTCGTCGTCATTATTGTCGTCATAACTGTGAGGATAATGGCGGTTTTGTTCTTTGTTGAGTTGATTTACTATTCTGTTGGCCCAAGTTCTGCCAGCGTCTCCTCCCCATCCATTCCACGCTTGCCAGCCTTTGCCTTTTTCATCCCAAGTGCTGCCTTGTTTATCAACTTCGTGTCTATCAAAATATGCTTTCATTCTACGCACAGTTTCTTCACTTAGCGGTCTTTTATTGATTAGGTCGCGTGCTCTTGCTAATCCAACAGGCGTCATTCCTTTTTGACTATCTGGCTTTTCTTCACGCACCTTCAGTGCCATCTCAGCATTCTTAGCCATTTCTTCTGTTGGAGTATAACTTGCCATATTATAACTTTATGGTTTTGCGGGCACTGCTTTGAGTGCGTGTGCCAACTCGCATACCATAGCCAATCTTTGGCTCTGGCATTGTTATATCTTTACCTTGAGGCAAACTATTCTTTTGCCCAGTTGATAAATTCGTTGTAGGCTTTTCTTTCTTCATAGAATGGGTCTTCTCTGGTTTCTATATAAGTATCATACTGCTCAGGAATTTGTATAGGTTCTGGCGTTCGTACAACATCTGTATATATTGTATTTGTTATAGTAGGCGTAGCAACAGGAGGTAGTATTAGTTTCATATTGTATTACAATATATACATATCCTGTAGTGGTCAAAATATTTTATGCAGACCATACAAAGTTTGTGCCATCATACTTCAGATATTCATTTGTGCCCGGCGAGCCAAATGCTGTTATAAGAGCACTGGATAATACAGCCGCAACATTACCAGATGTTACACTGGCGTCGCTGCCACTTGTGCCGCTGGTGCCACTGCTGCCTGATGTGCCATTATCACCATTGTCTCCATTGAGGCCACTGGTTCCGCTGCTGCCACTGGTTCCACTGCTGCCCGGTGTTCCATTATCACCATTATTACCACTTGTTCCACTGCTTCCGCTTGTTCCGCTTGTACCATCTGTTCCACGTAGAACAAGCAATGCCCAATTAGCATTATTTTCTGGGTCATTTTGGCCAGAAGATATATTCACCGTAGCAATATAACTGCTGCCATTATAATATACTATATCATATACTTGATATGTGGCTCCAGAGTTCCAAGTTCCTTGCCACACAATACCTGCTCCACTTTCACCACTGGTTCCGCTGGTTCCGCTTGAGCCAGAAGTGCCACTATCGCCACTTGTTCCGCTGCTTCCAGATGTTCCACTTTCACCGCTGGTGCCACTGCTGCCGCTGGTTCCACTCTCACCACTTGTACCACTACTACCAGACGTTCCACTTTCACCACTGGTTCCGCTTGAGCCACTTGTTCCATTTTCTCCACTTGTGCCACTGCTTCCGCTGGTTCCAGTTTCACCACTTGTTCCGCTTGATCCAGACGTTCCACTTTCACCGCTGGTGCCACTACTGCCACTACTTCCATTTGTTCCACGCTGTGCAATCAACTCCCAGTCGGTATTTACTTCAGGGTCATCTTGACCAGATGATATGCTGGTTGTTGCTATATAACTACTACCATTATAATATACCACATCATATGCGTCATACGCTGTTGTATCATTCCAAATACCTCTCCATACCAACGATGTGCCATTGGCTCCACTGGTGCCACTACTGCCAGACGTTCCACTTTCTCCGCTTGTACCAGATGTGCCACTTGTTCCATTTGTTCCTCCACCCCCACCAGCACCAGCATTTAGGGCATATGAAGCAGTACCATAATATACACCATCAGTGCCAGAAAAATATCCAGCAGTGCCATATCCTGTTTTTATAACAATATTGCCTGTGCCTGTATTTTCTATCTCAAAGTCACCATTTGTTCCAAAGGTGCGAATAGTACGAGCATCATAATCACTTGCTCCAGTTGTAGAAATATAATCAATGTATGTATCTCTATTAGACCTGTTATGATGTCCAAGTTCTATTGCCGCATCATCTATTAGATTGTCTCCAATTCTACTATTATTTACCGAATTGCGAACATCAAGGCTTCCTGAAAGATATAATGTACCATCACGTTTCAGTGCTCCTTTTTCATTCGCTGCTGTTCTAAATCTTATTTCACCATCACCAAGTGTTGTGCCAACATTACCAGCACTTAGTACCAATACACCTCTTCCACCGGGACCAACACCTCCACCAACACCAACAAGGTCAATCTGAGCACCATTATTTTCACCATTCTGCTCACCACCAGTTATAATAAAGTTTCCATTATTATCTTGGTATCTCATACCATTCTGGCTGTTTATCATAATACCAGAACCAGTTATTTCAGGTGACTCAAGTTTGGCCGCAGTCATTTTGACGGTGGCATTGATTGTACCTGCTGTAATCTTACCAGCATCCAACTCACGAATAAGAGCCTGTGGCATATATACACCATTGGCATCAGCAGTAAATGATTGTGTTATTGTGCCATCACTTGTGCTATAAATCTTGAATACATCTGCCTGAACAACAAACTCGCTTGGAGCAGTTGCTTCATTCATTATTCTAAAGCCAGCAACTCTTGGCGTTCCAGTTGTTGTTACCGTTAGAGCATATTTATCACCATAATTTACAACAGATTGGCTGATAGGAGTAATGCGTCCATCATCAACTGCTTGCCAAGTTGTTCCATTCCAACGATATGGCTTATAGTTGTCATCAGTATCCCACCATAAATCACCAATGCTGATAGATGCTGTCGTAGCACCAGTAGGAGCAGTTGTTTGGTACCAAGATACTTTGCCAGTCAATCTTTCTGGTGTGCTCCAAGAGCCAATAAGAGTTATGCCATCGCCACCAGAGATAAGTCCAACCGACACCCATAAAGCATTACCATCATCGGCAGGTATGCTTGTGCTCCAGAATGCTGGTGTAAGATTACCTGTTGGTGTAGCAGGAGGTGTAGCACTTCTGCGATATATCTGATATTGTATATTACCAGCACTACCGCTTGGACCAGCATCACCAGTTCCAAGAGCAAAAACAGCAGCATTTACCTGACTGCTTACACTGGATGTATTGTTGCTTGTATCTATATTTTGTAGCCAAGCATAATATGTGCTGCTTGAAGTGATTGTCTTGTTCCAAGTAGTGCCAGATATAGTACCCTGAACAGTTGATGTACTAAAGTTATTGGCAGTATTCAGCCAAATCCGCGTGAATTTATAATCTGTATCTACAGCAGGATTTGTCCAGTTTAGTGAAAAACTTCCTGTGCCACCCGTGGCTGTTATGCCAGTAGGAGTTTGTGGTGCGGTATTATCGCCATTTATCTTTAGGCTTTTGCTTACATAAGAACTGAACACACCAAGATAGTTCAAGTTTCTGGCACGGAACATATATGTCTTGCCCGCCACAACATCCAATGTAGTAAATGTGCTGTCTGTGCGTGGAAATATGCCAAGAGCATCAAAATCAGCAGAACTTGTTTCTTTATATTCTACTGATATATCCGATATGCTGCCGCTATAAGAAGCACTCCAGTTTAGTGTGGCACTTGGAAATACAGTACCATCAGCATCAACTGTTGTAGTTTCTGTAACACTAAATCCAACTGGAGGCTGTACAATAAATGGGTTAGGTAGATTTGTATTTGGACTTAGGTCTCTATCTACGTCTTCACCAACAGGAAAATCATATATATCCGAACTTGTTTCCTTGAGCAATAATCCAATGCTTAGGTCCGAGTTTATAGTAAGTTCATTGACCTCAAATACTTTATTTACCCATCCATATCTTGCTACGGATAGATAAACATTATCACCAGCAATAAGTTGTAGGCCGCTTATTTTGGTTGTACATTGTACGCTCAAATCCTGACGACTATCCAGCAATGTTAGTTTGGCAATACGTCTTGCGATTGTATGGTCTGTAACACCAGATAGTTCAATGTCTATTGGATTATCAAAGTTGTCATCTTCATTTAGATAAAAACTGCTGGTTATAGGAACAAAATCAGATGCTTGGAAACTGCTGGTGTATGTATTGCCATCTATAAACAAGCCACGAACGCTGTTGAATGCATTGGCTTGACTTGATTTTGTGGTTACATTGATGCCACCAATCAGGTCATCTTCATTTAGATATACGGTTGGCGTATTATATACACCAGCCTTTATTACAAACTTACCATTGGTATATACCAGTTTGCCATAGCACGTCTTTAGTATATCTTCTATGACTTTTGCTGGCTTGGTATTCAGCGTAAATGTATAGTTACAGGTATATCTTTTGCCTGTGCCAGCACCATATGGCTCATAGTTGCAGGCATCTTTGGCAATGCCAAAACTTGTAGCATCTATTTCAGTAGTATCAGCACCAAAATAGTTTAGAAGATAATGGCGTAGTATAAGTGCTGGATTATCGTAATAATTTACATTGTTGCCATTTTCATCTTGTAGTTGATGACCAACAATCGTGGCTGATATATTTGGAATACCATTTGGATATGTGTTCGGGTCAGCCGTTAGACGAACATATACAGAAGCAATGCTGTTTAGCCTATGGTCGCTCGTCCATTCTGTTGGCGGCGTCATATCATATGCTGTTTGTGAAGCAGCACCAATCTTGTATGTCATTGCCAGTTTATCTGCTGGAAATAATGCACTTTGTCCGCTGCCACTATCCCACGCCTGAACATCATTGAAGAAAATGGACTTGAACTCAGTAACTTCGTGCCCAGCAAGGGCAACAATCATATGTAAAAACTCGTTCTTACCAGAAGTTCCAGAACTATTGGTGCTGGCAAATACCACAGGCCCAGACACCCTTGCCATACCATATATGACTCTGCGAGACGCAACTGTATCACGGGTCATTGATACTTTACCAGCAGCATCCGCTTGAAGATTACCAAGGTTTGGTATTTTCTGCATACTGCGAATGGAAGCATATGTTCCCGCAGCAACAATGGCATATGCCGCATATGTGGCAGCAGTAGGTGCCCATAGTGGCATTGATACTACCAATGCTCCCCAGATTTCAAGTATTGCTACGGCTACTAGTTGTGGCATAAATCAATTCTCCTTGTAATAATACGCTGATGTTATTGCTGTTTTTCTGCGAAATGCTCCACCAGCAAACAATGCTTTTGTGCCATCATATATACCAATGGCATTTTCACACAATACAACATCACCAACATATATGGCATTATCTTTTCTTTTTACCAGACCAGCATCAGTCAATACTTTATGCCAGCCTCCTTTTGCTTGTATCAAATCAAATGATGTTTTTTCGTCTGTGCATTTATCAGCAAAATCTTTTAGAAAATCCTTCTTGTACATAAACTGTAGCATCTTCCCAACAAAAAAGCCGCAGTTGTTGTTCTTCCAATCAAACTCCTGCATATGCAGTTCTTGCAGTTTATGATAAAATGTGTTGTCTATATACATCAACTACCTCCTATGTTTGTGCCGTCGCCACCTTCACCATTTTCGCCGCCGCCAGTATTGGCTGAACTACCCGGAGCACTTGTGCCCCAGTAAATGCTTTTGTCTGCCATAGAACTTACAAACTCAAGTCCTTTATCGCCCGGTGATATGATTTGCTGTGCTTCGTCGGTATATCTTATATCCTTTTGTCTATTCAAGTCAATGAGCCTATTTTCGCATTTTATAACAATGCTGCTCAAATCCTTGGACTCTTGAATAGTCATCTGGTCCATTCTGCCACGGAACAATGTTACTTGTTCATACGCAGTCATACCAGTATTGTATAAAATAAGATATACTGCTACTTCACGACCTCTATAGTTGTTGCTAAGAGCAAGGCTTACATATTCTGTAGGTATTCCGCTAAGTGTAAGGTCCATTCCTTTGGCTGCTACTTCAGTTGCTTCTGTAACGGTAGATATTGTGCCAAGAGTTCCTACACCAATATATGTTCCATTGCCAAAATCATCATTGAAACTCTGTGAATATGTACCAGTCCATAATCTAACAGCACTGCCGCTAAAATCCATATACGCAGCCAAATATGGCTGAATAAGCGTTACAGAACTACTAACATATGTTGATGATATTCCGCTTCTGCTCATATTGCTTCAATCATTGGTATTGTTACGTTAGTCAGCATAAACTCATCAACAGTATATGTTATATCACTATTGACTAGTCGCATTTTTGCTTTTGATGTTGTATTGATGCTATATGCTGTGCTTGGATTTAGTTTAGGAAACAATGATGTCGCAGTTGTAAATTGTACCAGCCTGTTGCTTGTGCTGTCATAACCAAACTTGCCTACTTGTACGGTTCCACTGCTTACAGTAAAATCATTGCCTGTTGATGTAGTTGTTATACTAACCGTAGATGATATAAGAAACTTGCTCGGCAATGGAAAATAAAATGTTCCAAACTGGTCTCCTGCCCCAGTCAAAGCATTCAAGAACCCAGTTAGTTCTTCAGCATCACTTTGGAATAATGGAGCCAATGTTACATTTAGTTCCCACCATTGACCACCATAACGATATATCTGTGTCTTGCCAGTAAATGGCGACTGAAATCTTGTGGTCAATGTACGACTAGTAAATTCTATATTTCTTGGCTGTAGCCTACTATTTGTTGGATAATTGATGGGATATGTTGGCATATGATTTTGTATTTTAGGCTGCTACTAATCCTTTGGCATATGAACCGCCACGCAGTTTGGCATCCAATACAGATGCGATTGCTTCTTGTCTGAACTTTGGCAGCAACGACACCATTTCTGCTCTTACGGTTTGTGATACACCAGTTTCTATATATATGTTCTGCGTTACATTCATTGACTCACCCGGCATCATATCATTAGGAACGATATATCCATTTTCTCTTGGAACAAACATTTCTGGTCCTTGTTCTCCTACGGTATATGGCATACCTGCCATAACTGGACCACCACTTGCTCTGCCGGGCGGTAATCCTACCATTGTTCCAAATGCGGCACCAGCAACTGGATTTATAAAGCCTATTGCTGCCATAAGACCTCTTAGTATTGCTGTGCGTAGTATCAATACAGTAATATCTTTTAGAATACTCTTGAACACATTTTTTAGAGCATCACTAAAGTTTTGTCCTTCTACTATTGCTCTGCTGAACTGGTCAGCAAAATCTGACATATACTGGAAGCCTTGTGCTATTGTTTCATTTCTGGTCAAGAATACTTTTGCTTCTGCCTGAGTAAGCATTATCCTTTTCTGCTGGTCTGTAAGAGCCAATCTCATCGCACCTTTTTCCGACTCTCTGGATGCGGCAAGAAGTTTGTTTATTCTAACAAGTTCTTCTGTATATTGTGCTTCACCAAGAAGTTGCTTGTCGTTTAGTGCTATAGCAAGTTCTCTTTGATATATCGCATCCTTTTGTTGTTTGATACTTAGTTGAGCAAATGTTGCCTCTGCCTGATACTTGGCTCGTATTGCATCTACTTCCTGCTGTAATAACTCAAGCCTTCCTTGAGTCAATGTGCCTGATTTTATAAAGTTGTCTAATATCTCTTGCCTTACAGCAACTTCAGTTTTTGCTAATGCCTCAAAATATGCATTGGACTCTTTTAGTTTGTCATCCAACTCTGCCAATGGTCTCAATATATCTCTAACCTCTTTATTGCTATTGCGTAAAACATCCAATATATTGACATTTGACCCTCTTGGTAAAGCAATCAAATCTCTTTGTAGTTTCAAGTATTTTTCTGCCGGGTCATATAATGCTCTATATGAACTACCTAAACTATCTATTACTGTTCTTCTTTCTTGGTCTGTTCTTATACCATTGGCAACAAGAGCATCCAAATCTTCTAAGATTTTCTTATATCTGTTTGCTGGGTCAATAGCATCATCATATGCAGCACCAAGAAGTTTTATATTATCAGCCTTTTGTTTTTCGGATAAACCTTTATCCGCTTTTATCTTTGCTACTTCTGCGGCATATTTTTTGACCGGGTCAACTGCAAATATATAAGCCTGTGAAATGCCAGCAATAAGTTTGAGCCTATCTTCTTCACTCAACTTATTTTTCTTTACTACTTCATTTATTTTATCTACTTCCGAGGAATACCTTGCCACAGGGTCAATAGTGGCAAGAATACTATCTCTTACTTTTCTAAATGCTTCTGCTTGCAGTTCCAGTGCTGCTGCTCTTTCTCTATCTTGCTTCGCTCGGTCACGCAACAATGCTTGTTCTTCTCTGGCAAGTTGTAAATCTGTTTTATCAAATGCCCCTCTTGCTTGTTCAACTGCTGCTGCTACATTGCTGGTTGTTCCAAAACCACCTTGCCCTAAAAATGCACCAGCGGTTGTAGGAATTCCAGCCGGTCCTTTTGTATCTTGTAGTTTTTTTAGTTCTTTTTGGGAAATCAACAAGTTTCCAATCAGTTCAATAACAATCGCGTTGAAGTTTGCAAAAGCCAATTTTGCGTTATCAGCAAATTCTGATACTGCTGCTCCTGCTTCATCGCTAAATGTAACTACCTCTTTTGCAGCCTTATTTATATCACCACTTTCTGCTATGTCCTTGAAACCTTGTAATACTTTTCTGGAACTTTTTCCTAATATTTCTTGAGCCAAAGATGCTTTTTCAGCAGGGTCTTTTATTGTTTGTAGAGCCTTTGCAAATGCTACTACTTTATCATCTGCGTTCAGTTTATTGAAACTATCAGCATTTATTCCTAATCTGGCAAATGATTGTTCTAATGATTTATTTCCTTCTGCCGCTTCTACAGCACTTTTTTCTAACTTTGATATTGAAGCAACTACATCATCTACACTGGCACCACTTTTGGCAAAAATACCTTGTAACTTCTGCAAACTTACACCACTTATGCTAAGTTGGTCGGATAAATCTCCTATTTTTTCCGCCGTATTTAGCACATCTCTGGCAAAACTTGCCAGTCCAATACCTCCTAATGCAGCACCGAATAGTCGCAGTCCTTTTAGCCCACCACCTAATCCATTAGAAAAATCATCTATGCCACCTTTTGCTTTGGAGAATTCCTTCTTTGTATCAGAAGAGAACTTCTTGTTCTCTTCCTTCATCCGCGTCAATCCAGAAATGTATTTGGATACATTGGCGATAAAATCAACTGCTACTGTACTTAGGGTGGCCATATGTTATAATATACTTTTATATAAGTATAGAATAAAAAACTTATTTACCTTTACGCTGTGCCATATACGCCATAAAGTTTGATTTTATTGCTGCCTCTTTGTCTTGAATACTCTTGGGTTCTTTTGGCATAAAATCACTTGGCTCATACTTCTTTTTACCACTACCCATACAGTTTGCCATAACAGCACATAAAAGGGCAGTTCTGGCGTCTGCCCTTTTTTCCTTTGCTTTCCAAGCCTCAATAAGAGCCTTGTAAAGTTTATCGTTTGGACTCATTGAATATAAGACATCCAATGATATTGGCACATTTAGTTCTACTATGGCAAATGCGACAATATCGTGGGCACTTATATTACTTTTCATCGCCTATGGTGCTAAGAGTTGCTTGGAACTCTTCAGCAGACATATTCTCAATAGTATCAAACGTGGCTGTAGTATCCTTGGTATATTTCAGCAGGAATACAATATCACGCAAATCTGTTGCGGACTTGCCTTCTTTTTGGAATAGTTCCATTGCGTTTTTGCCAGTTAGTTTTTCATAATGGCACATTGACTTTAGGCTTATTTTATCAAACATAATTTATTCTTTCTTTTTTTGTTCATCCTGAAATTTGCGGTATAAACCATCATATTTTATCAGAAACATCTTTATACGATTTTCTTCTTGGCGAATATGATGCATAGTTAGTATATATTTGGCTCGCTGCTCATCAGTCCATTCAGCACCATATCTTGGATGATTTTTGCCAGTATATTTCTTACGCGACAAACTTATCTTGCGTTTGGTCTCCTCGCTATGCTTTTTACCTGTAAAACTCATATAACAATATATATAATGATGTAAAATAAAAAAGATATTTTAGCCTTAGATTTGTATAATAAAAAGCCCCGACATAATCGGGGCTTTTATCAAATAATCTAAAAAAGTGATTATGGGTTGAAATTGACTGCTCCAGATAGGCGAACCGAGACGTTTGCGGTCAAGATGCCTTGGGATGGGTCATCAGCAGTAATGCTGAACTCAGTAAAGGAACCAGTGAAGTTCCAGTCAGTCGCATCACTAAAGGTAATCTTGAAGATGTCGTTGCCCGGTGTATTGTTGGCGGACTGAGATACGATATAAGCGTGCACAGCGTTTGCTGGATTATATTGTAGGCCGAAGGTCAATATACCAGTATCGGTTAGTGCTGCTGGCTTGTATTCCTTGGCAACGCTTTCCATCGTGGTAATATCAATTTCAGGACGGGTAAAGTTAGGACCACCAACGTTGGTGACACCTGAGATTAGTGTTGGTACTCCAGCAGAACTGGTTGCTACTGCGAGTGTTGTTTTGCTATAGATTGCTGGCGATGGCATATTATTATCCTTGTTTTTAGATTATTTGATTTACTATCTTCTAATAAGTATAATGAAAAATAAAAAAATGATGGTAAAAATAAAAACTAATGTCTTGGCAAAAACATTGACAATACAAGTTTTTTAGGCAATATATATGGCTGTTGTCATAGATAGGTATAAAAGGTGAAGAAGCCCACTGCATAGCGGTGGGCTTCTTTTTTTCACTAAAATCAAATATAAAAACTATTTTGAGATTTTAGTATCATATTTATTCTTGACACACTCAATGACTAAAGAATGTGTCAATAACCTAAAATACAACAAATATGACAAACAACGTAGAACGCCCAGAGGGCACATTATCGGACTCCTATAAACGCTATGCTCCATATATCAAGAAGTGGAGAAGCAACAACAAGGATTATGTAAAACAATATAATCGGGACTATCAACGCAAGATGCGTAAAGACCCGATAAAGTATGGCGAAGCAAGAATGCGTATAGCATTACGAGCATATCTTCTTGGACAATGGAAATATAGTGCGATGGTAGTAAGCAGCCTTGGTATGACAAAAGAGCAGTTTTTTGTGAATATGAATACCACTGAAGTAGAGTTCAAGGAAATGCTAAAGACGCACGAGATTGACCATATAGTGCCAGCCAGTTGGTTCAACAAGCCAGAGAACAAACATCTAAAGCCATTCGCATACAAATACTATAACATCCAGATAGTAGAAAAGAAAAGCAACCGAAACAAGCATTGCTGGGTAGATGAAAATGAGATACGCACAAAATGCGTAATAAATCGTATGAAACTGGATTATATGTATATGAACACAGATTACTCAGAAGATAGTGCCAAGAAGATGAAAGCATTATCACTTGAAATAAATCATTTGTTGCGACAAATAAAAAAACAGAAAAAGTAAAGTAATAAAAAGCCCACCTGCTCGGTGGGCTTTTTTGTTTATACTTATGTAATATGCTTACAGAACATCCTGATGACGATAATGACGATATAAAGTTCTATGCGGTTACAGTAATATTCAGCAGATTTTCTATGCCTAAAAAGCAAATACTAAATCTTGCGGTAGAGTGTTTTGCTTCAGAATATGAGCAAAAGAAAGACAAGATTATTATATATTTTGATACAGATACATATGCTCATACGTTCATAAAGTTTATGAACGATTATCTAAAGAAGAAGAAGAACGTATAATACTATATCCGTTTATTGTATCTGCGTTATTTAGCAGTGCCACTCTTAGCGTCTGGTGGCTTACGCCAATATTTTTACCAGTTTCACGCAATGTTTCATAATATATTTCTTCATCGCCTTTCTTGAATAATAGATTGGTATGAAAAAACTCATCATTGCGTTTGCCACTAAAATATTCTTCCCAACTAAGACCATCTAATCTTTTGCCTTTATAGCACCAGTGCTTTATTTCCAAGCCCTGCCTGAACATAGCAGATATAAGGCTTTCTGAGATGTTTATTTTGGCGGATAAATCTTTTCTACGCTGTGCTAATGGTATTTCCTGACCATTTATTGTATTGATTATATATTGGTTCTGCATACGCTGCCACCAAGTTAGATTGCCATCGCAACGCATAGGATGTACAACCTTCTTCCATTTTCTGCGATGCGTATCAATAATATCGCCATAATCACTTCTTCTGGCACAGTTGAACTTATCTGCTAATATTTTCAGTTGCTCAAGTTTTTCATTTCTAAAGCCAATAGGCTCCATTGTCTTTTCTTCTACAGATACATTATCATCCCTGCTGATACACATATAATAAATGCCACCACCAAATAATATATGAGCAGTAGAGTTGCCTGCTTTTATTGTTTCTATATAGTTGTAATGTTCTACGGCGTCTTTTTTGATGCGTAGTACTACAGGTATATAAACCTTCTCGTATCTTGGACCATCAGCATATTTCATATTGATATATATGATTGCCAATTTCTAAAGTAGTTTTTATATTTTATCCAACGCCACAACATTGACCTTTTGCTATTGTCTTGAAATCAATATTGGTATTTAGAGTATCATTGGAAAATGTTAGTTTATATGCATTTGATACTTGCGTAGCAGAGTATCCACCTAAACTATATCCAGCAGTTTGACTACTATGCCCAGATGCTTGACTTATTACTACATCATATGCAGCACTAAGATTTGTACAAGTATCTGTGCTATAGTTTATTCTCATCCAAGTTTGGATATTATATGTTCCCGCAGTTCCAGTCAAATATCCTCGTGATGTAATAGGGCCATTTATGCTTCCATAAGAGTTCCATCCTCTTGCTACTGGCAATGCCAATGATGTATTATTTGCTGTTGTTTCTGTGGCAAATGGCATTTTATCAGCCAATGTTTGGCTTACAAATGTAGTAAAAGTATTTCTAAATCCTCCAAGAAATACAGAAAATGAGTCGGAACTTGCAGTTCCACCATTAGAACGACCAGTGGTCAAATCAGCAGAACTTACTGTTGATGTAGTATCATTACTTAGAACGGTTTTGTAAGCCGCAGTTTGGTCATTTGAGTTGGTTGCACTATTTCCGCCATAACTATATAATGCTGTATAATATGATGCTCCTTTGATAGAAGACCTTGCGGCTGGCAATGCCGCACTGGCGTTAGATGAATTTACATCGTTGCTATATGTTATTTTTGCCGCACTAGTTTGGCTAGTATCTGTAGTATCAATGCCTCCTATCGCATATCCCCAATATCTTCCTCCGCCAGAAGTTTGCTGTGCTCTTGCTGCTGGCAAGTTTGCACTGGTTAGTGCAGTAATAGCATCCGTAGAATAGTTTAGTTTATCTGTAGTTACAACAGGTCCGGTAGTTCCACCCATACTAAAACTTTTGATATTGTTTCCATACCAATAAAAAGATTGGATATATGTTCTTTTTAGAGTAATAAACATAAGTTATACAATGGGAGGAAATGGTTGCATACTTGAACTATATACAGCATCAAATTCTGCTTTTGGTATTTCCACGGCGTTGAAATCTTTTAGTATATCAAGGCTTTCTATATCTGCTGCACCATAATAAATGTATGGAGGGTCGCTGACAACATATCCAGTCAAACTATCTGGAGGTAAGTATCTTGATGGACCCATTGCTTCACCTGGTCCTACTGGCTTTAGATTATATGTAAAATATTTCATTCTGGTAATTCTGGTTTTTTGTGCTGTTCTATAAATGCTATGGCTGGATTATCTATGGCTTTTGATTGCCATAATGCGTCAAGATTGCCTACACCTATTCTGCCGTGAGCAAGTATTTCTTCCTGCGATTGTCTTGCGAGACGCAACTGCCAATATTCTTCTTCGCCAGATTGTATCTGCTCGTATGTATATTTTGGCATATTGCTGAACATTTGATATAATACATTCCATTCACGCACTTGATTTTCCAATCCCAACTCCATCTCTTCTAAATCAATGGTCAATAGTTCTTTTTCATCAGCGTCTGTTGTTGCTGATATTTTCTTTAGTAGTTTCCTTTTTTCCACCATTTGGCGGCGTAGATTGAACGTGCGAACCTGAAGTTCCAATACGCATTGAGCATATTGTCTTGGCTCAGTATCGTGCTGTCCAACAACAAAGTGTTGTATTTGATAGTTGCTGCGTGCCTGATTGATGGCGTGAAACGCAGCCTCTAGTTCGTTCTTTTTTTCATTTACTATTTTATCTATTTGGTAGTTCATAAAGTTTTTCAGCAACATCCTGCTGATTGTGATTTTGCTACGCTTTTGTTCATTGCGGATATTGTTGCGGAAGTTTCACTTGATACCGTGAATTTATAAGCAGTTACAACCTGCGTGGTTGTATAGCCTCCAAGAGTATATCCAATGGTTGTACTACTCATACCAGAGCCTTGTTGAATACCTGTAGCCGCCAGGTTACTGGCAGTATCTGTGCTATATGTTACTTTTGTAAAAGTATTTGTAGTATTTGATGCCGACAAATACCCTTTAGTATTTAGTGTGCTATTGATAGAACCATAATTTCCATATGCTCTTGCCGTAGGCAAAGCAAGTGATGTATTATTTGCACTAGTTTCTGTGCTAAAAGGCATTTTATCGGCAATAGTTTGCTGAGTAAATCCACTCGGTACGTTTCTAAATCCACCAAAATACATAGCAGCCGTATCAGAACTCAATGTCATACCGCTTGCTCTGCCTGTGGCAAGATTGGCAGAAGTTTGTGCCGCAGTCGTGTCATTGCTATATGTGGTTTTGTATGCTGCGGATTGGTCATTAGAGTTTGCACCAGCAGAACCACCATAACTATAATTTGCTGTAGTATATACGGCAGCAAGAATACCAGAACGAGCAGCAGGTAATGCGGCAGAAGTATTTGATGCCATTGTATCATTGCTGTGCGTAAGTTTATTGGCACTTGTTTGTGAAACGTCTGATGCATCTGTTCCACCAATATAATATGCCTGAGTATCATTTCCTCCGCTGGATATTTGTGCTCTACCCGCTGTTAGATTTGCTGATGTTTGTGCAGCAGTTGTTTCTGTGCTGAATGTTGCTTTATCTGCGACATTTCCACCACCGGCTCCACCTATACTAAATCCTTTTGTATTTGTGCCATACCAAGTAGGAGTTGCTGGTGCAGCACTTATTACAACTGGATTGACACTTTTATATGACAATCCAAGTTTATTACCTAGTCGTGGATATTTTGTACTGCGTAGCATATATTATGTCTGTTCTCTGCCATATATTACAACATTGATAGATGCTGTTTGCGAACATTTCATTGTTATTTTTTCACTATGAGAGCCAGTTACACTGTTCAATACAAACGGAACTTTTGGTGCCAACTCAAGCACAGCAGAACCGCTAATGCCTTCACTCAATCTTTGTATGGCAAAAGAAGCACTAAAACTGGCTGTAGGAACTGTGGCAGTAAATGGAAAATATACCTGAACCGACTGAACCGTGCCAGTATAGTTGTAAAACCACATATTGCCTATTTCTACGGACTTGCTTGTTGGGGCCGTATATACAATACTTTCTGTGGCGTGTAGTATTTGACTTGCTAGTTGTTTTATATCTGTGTATGCCATAATATTATCCTAATATATATTGTTTAGATTTTACAAACCGCTATACATCCATACATCTTGTATTGTTATACCAGAAACTGTTGGGCTTGATGCGGCATTCAATGCGTATGAAGCAGTAGTAGCAAATGATGCCGATGTAGCATTTATACTATAACTTGCTGATGTAGCATTTACACTATAACTCGCCGTAGTGGAAGTTATACTGTAACTTGCTGTTGTAGAATATGATGCCGTTCCAGTTATTGGTCCTATTACACTAAGTGAGCCTGTTATAATAACAGAACCAGTTGCTTGTACTGTGCCTATAAATCTATGAACATCGGACGAACTATCACCAAATATATTTGTTCCTGCCGCATACATTTCGCTTGCTGTAATATATGTCAAGTTGGCATAACTAGAAGTAAATGTTGTTATAATACCATTCGTGGCATATACTCCAGAGCCAGATACATAACTTGCGGATGTAGAACTACCACCAGAACCAGCATTTAGTGCATACGAAGCAGTTAGTGCCATCATCGCATAACTTGATGTTCCCTGTAAAGACGCAGTAATCGTTTTTGCCTCAATATCTGCTGTATGTAATCTTCCAAATATATGCGTTTTTGTATGAGTTGCTGTACCGATTACTATACTATTACTTCCAGATGATACTGAGTTTGTGCCGATGATAATAGCATTTGATGCTCCTGCTAATATTTGTGCGTTTGTTCCTATTGCTATTGAGTCATCGTGAGCAACTGAACCAGTTGCAGCAGAAGCTCCTATCGCAATATTATTTGACCCAGATGGTAAGTTTCTAAGTGTAAATCTACCAAGTGTTGTATTTTGGGTTCCACCTGTCGCAAATCTTAGTGCTCCATTACCAACTATTGTATTATTACTACTATCTGTTATTGATGCTCCTGTAAGGCTTCCGATAAGTACATTGCTAATACCAGTTGTTATAGCCCTACCAGCAGATGGTCCAATATGTATGGTATTATTAGCAGTGGTTATTGCTGCCGAGCTACTTATTCCAATCATTACATTTGATGCACCAGTTGATATTTTGTTGCTTTCTCCCATATAAACAGAAGAACTCGCAAATGAAATAAACTTTGTATCATTAGAAAAACTTGCTGTGCCAAGTAATGAACCTGTAATGCTTGGAATACTTGCCTTATCAGCATTCAATGTGACTGCATTTATAGTACCATCTGTTCCCAGTAAATCTATCTGGCTACCGACATATAACTCTCCAGAGCCACCAATCGTGACATCACTAAGTGGAGTAAGAATAATATCATATGTTGAGTTTATTTGTACGCTATTATCAGTCGCTGTAATATTGACTGGTTCTCCTTCCAATCCAATCACATTTCTTGATATAGAAGATGTAGCAGAGTTTATGCTATAACTTGCTGTGCCAAGAACACTACCAGTAATATTGACTTCATTGCTGTTTATCCACAATGAACCACTTTTTACAATGATTTGACCATCTACTGGAGATACTATTCTAACATCGTGTAGTTCATCAAGTTCATAACCATTCTGTATAAGAGTGAATATGCTGCCATTGCCAACACCTACTCTTGTTACTATACCGGCATATACAAGATGGATTGGTGCTTGTGGCTTTATGTTTGTTAGTTGTCCAGAAGATGTAGAAACATATAGAACATCACCTTCATTATACATTGATGTGTCTATATCTTTGATTAGTCCGCGAGTACTTACATATCCAGTTTCAGCGGCATTTATACTTTCTAATACAATACCAAATGTGCGTGCTGATGTAGCATCTGCTGAAGAGTTGGCTCTTTTTACAGCAACTTTATCTGTTGCTGAACCAGAAGCATATACAACTTCTCCTTTGCTTAGTGCGGTTGCTTCAGCATTATATACATATGCTATTTCCTCAAAGCCGATTGGAAGATTTACATTTCCTCCACGCAATCCAAGTTTTAGCGTTCCAAGGTCGCTGTTCCAAGTTAGTTGTGCCACGGCATCTGTAGCATTTACTGTCTCAGCAAACTGAATATAAGAACTGCTTGCATTACCCAGCAAATAACTTGCGGTTGTTGCTGTGCCACCACTACCACCATTTAGGGCATAACTTGCGGTGATGGCATAACTTGCTGTACCAGCAAACTGGCTGGTGTTTGTTATACCAGTAATATTATTCCAATCTATGCTGGTTGGAGTTGTGCCACTTGTTCCGCTTGTGCCGCTGCTGCCATTGGCTCCATTTGCTCCGCTGGTGCCACTACTTCCGCTTGTTCCATTTTGACCAGATGTGCCGCTTGAACCATTTTCACCAGATGTTCCAGATGTACCATTTACGCCACTGGTGCCACTTGAGCCAGTAAGACCGCTGGTGCCACTACTTCCACTAGAACCACTGGTTCCACTTTCACCCGATGTGCCACTGCTGCCATTCTGACCACTGGTTCCACTTGAACCATTTTCTCCACTTGTGCCAGATGTTCCATTTACACCACTTGTGCCGCTTGAGCCAGTAAGACCACTGGTGCCACTTGAACCTGTAAGACCGCTTGTTCCGCTAGAACCACTGGTTCCACTTTCACCAGAAGTTCCGCTTGAGCCATTTTGACCAGACGTTCCACTGCTTCCGTTTGCACCACTTGTGCCACTTGAGCCATTTACACCGCTGGTTCCACTTGAGCCTGTAAGACCACTTGTTCCACTTGACCCGCTGGTTCCACTTTCTCCGCTGGTGCCACTGCTGCCGTTTTGACCAGATGTGCCGCTGCTGCCACTAGAACCACTTGTTCCAGTTTCACCAGATGTTCCACTGCTTCCGCTTGTTCCGCTTGAGCCACTGGTTCCACTGCTGCCATTTTCACCGCTGGTTCCGCTACTACCATTTGCTCCAGATGTGCCACTGCTGCCGCTGGTTCCACTTGAGCCAGCAGCACCAACTGCTCCGTTGAGGTTTGTCTGCCAAACACTATATGTTCCAGAACCTGAACTTGCGTAAATAACAACACTCAAATCTCCTGTAGATGGATTATAAGATGATATTGTACCATCCATCCAATTACTAAGGTCATATACTATAGTAATATCTTGTGTTATTGTATATGCTAATCCAGTTTCTACAACTAAGTTTATTGTTCCAGAACCTGTGATTGCTAAAGTTGTGGTAGAATTACCATTATATATACTTCCATTTAGACCACTGGTACCGCTTGTGCCACTCGTTCCATCTTGACCACTTGTTCCAGATGAACCACTGGTTCCACTGGTTCCGCTGCTGCCGCTTGAACCGTCTTCTCCGCTGGTTCCGCTACTGCCACTGCTGCCGCTGGTTCCAGATGTGCCAGATGAACCACTGCTTCCACTTGACCCACTGCTTCCGCTGGTGCCACTTGTGCCGCTGCTACCATTTTGACCACTGGTTCCGCTGCTGCCATCTGTTCCGCTTGTGCCACTGGTTCCACTTGAACCGGCTGTGCCACTGGTTCCACTGGTGCCACTTGTGCCTGATGTGCCACTATAACTTAGTGCAAAAGATGCGGTAAGAGCCTGTAAAGCATAACTGGCAGTTCCTTCTAAACTTCCTGTAACTCCACCATTAGCAACAAGAGGACCAGATACGGTCAAACTTCCTGTAACAAATGATACGCTGCTTGTTACTATCTCTACATTCAATACCTGAACTTGTATTGCTGATGCGGTGATTTGTCCAAAAGTAACATTGTTTGTGTTGTTGAACGCAAAACCACCATTATTGCTCAACTGCTGCGAACTTGTTATAGTGCCACCACTGCTTGCATAACTGGCACTATTGGCAAAACTAGCATAACTGGCTGTGCCGTTTAGAATGCCTTCTACATAACTTGCTGTTAGAGCATTGAACGCCCAAGAAGATGTAGCAGGTAATCCAGTTACATATGATGCGGTTAGTGCTTGTAAAGCATAACTGGCTGTGCCTGTAACCAATCCTTCTACATAACTGGCTGTAGCGGCATAACTGGCTGAAATAGCATTATCAACTACAAATCCACCAGCAACTATCAAACTTCCACTTACGGTAACATTGCCTACAAAATCTACATTGCTGCCAGTAATGGTCATTACATTACTACCAGTAAGAATATATCTATCTTTCCATATTGCTACTTGATTTGCTGTACCTGCTCCAATAACAGGCTGAACATATTCTATGTCAGCATTCCAAGTAACGGTGAATGATATTTGTCTGCTGTATATACCAGTTATAATATCAAACTCATCTACGCTGCTGTCCAAAACTATTTGTATTTCACTATCATATCCATTCAGCAATGATATGATAAATGTACGCATCTCTTCTGCTTTTTCTATTGTCTTGGCCTTACAATCAAATGTAACCGTTTCATATCTTACACTTGGTCCATCCATCGTTTGTGTTCCAATGGTATTGTCACGACTAAATACAACGCAAGGCAACTCTACATTCTGATTCTCAAACGTGCTTTCACTATAAACAGGAACCTGTAGATTATTATGAATTAGGCTGCGTAAGTTGTTATAATATTCTGTTATTCCTGCCATATGATTATTTTATTTGTAGATTACATTGAACACTATATCCCTATTATAAATAGCGGTGTTTATATCAAAATCGTTTGTTTCGGATGCTAATGCCATTTGATAATCATACGCATCTAATAGTGCTAAAAGAAAGTCGCGTATTTCTTCTACCTTTTCTATAGTTTTTGCTTTTATGCTAAAAACAACACTATCAAAATATGGACCAGAGCCATCCATTATTTGACTGCTGCTGGTTGATATTCTGCTAAAAACAATGGCAGGCAGGCTTACATTTTGGTCTTGATATGTGCTTTCTGTATATACAGGCACTTCTAGTTGCTGATATACAAGTTCTCTTATAAAATCGTATGAGCCAGATGGGTTCATTTTGTATATTTCTTTAGCCTTGACTCTAGTGCTTTTACAAACTTGTCAGTTAGTATTTGTGCATTATTTTGCATCGCATCTTCCATAAACTTATATCTTGGCTCTAATACATTAGCATAACGCCAAGGCACTCTTGGTCTGCCATTTCTATCTGTTCCTCGCACATTTTTACTAACACCTGTGATAATCACTACAGTGCCATCTTTTTCGTATATAAGTTTTTTTCTTTTGATGCTGCTTTGTAATAAGCCTGTATCTACTAAGCCATTGCTTTGTATGTTTCCTATCGCCGCATCAACAACTATTTTATTAGCACTATATGCCGCACTTACAATACTGCGTGCAGCAAACTCTTGACTTATACTTTGTAGTTTTTTGTCAAGTTCCTCAAGTCCTTTGATTTGTATTGATACAGCATCGGCCATTAGTTTCTTCTTTCACCAGTGACTTTAGTATATCCATCATATACCAATTCATCAACATATACGATATTATACTTGTTGCCATCATATGTTATGTTGGCTTTTTCATTTATGTTGCTATTCTCACGCAGTGTAAAAATATATGTGGCTGTGTTGTATATATAGCCATTGTTTGTATTCTCGCCACCACCTTGTTTTTTTACATTAGCAAATAAAGATTGCGAAGCATAGTTCATTATGCTTTGACCAAATCTATCAACGCTGCTGCTGGTAGGATACTCCAGCATTATCTTTTCATCAAGTAAGCCGGGGTTCATATTATTGTGGTTTTACAAGTTTATATGGTGATAATAGAGCATCTACAGTATAGTTCAGCGGTGATGTAGATATACCGATTGCTTGTGGCAATCTATTTTCATACCAGTTATTTACCAGTATCATTTGTGCTATTCTTACATTAGTTGGTATGCTGCCGCTGTTTGCTACAGTAAATGTTATATTTCCGCTAAAATATTCACCTTCTGGAATATAAGAATACCAACTTGCTGCTACTTCTTTTAGTGAGCCAGTAGATACAGTATCAACGGTTTGAGTGCTCAAAAATATATCACCACTGCTGCTCCATACATACATACTATGCGTACAAGCAGTAAAATCTCTATTACATTCCGCAGCTACTTGTTCATAACTGGCAGTAATAAGCGAACTAATCAATGTGTCGTCATCATTGAACTGAACACGTAGATAGTTTTTTGCTTCTGTTAGGGTAGGCCCGTAGTTTGATATATTTGTTCTGGTTCTCATATACTATAAATAGAGGATTATAACTATAAATAGCCTTATACAGAATAATAAATGGATAAAAAAAGGCCCGCATTGCTGCGGGCCTTAGTTATTGAGAACCTAACAAATATTAGGCGACGTTTGCGACCAACTTGACCAGCGAGTTGCCGTCAGTTAGAGCAGAGTCAAATCTCTTGTGTGCTCTCCAGCCGATATTGCCTTCTTGAGCATATAGTTCGTTGAGGCGTTGTAGCGAGTAGCCACCACGATCACCGATTACGAAGTGCTGAGGATATAGCAATGCACCCATTACGCCGGTTGTTGCCTGCCAAGTGGTAGGAGCAGCGTATGTGGTATATACTGGACGACCCAAGAACAGGTCTGGCTGACCAGCCTGAACGGAAACTTCCCACAGGTACGTGCCAGCAGTAGAAGCCTTCAACTGACGCATCTGGGAAGCGAGACCATCGCCAACGATCCAGACGGCTTCCTGACGACGATTGCCTGGCATCTTGTAGTATGCAGCAATCATATTGTCCAGAAGAGCAGAACCTGTGCTTGAACCAAGGTTTTGGCTCAATGCAGCATTTCCACCAGCAGTCGTGTAGCGGAGAATACCGCGTGGTTCATTTGTGCCTGAACCAGAGACGAATGCTTTTTCTTCCAAGTTGCCGAAGCCAGTACCGATTTCAGCAGCGAGTGTGCTTTCCAAGTCGGTAGAAGCGTCCTGCAAGAGTTCTTCCGAGACCTTGATGAGTGCAGTAGCTTTATAGGCACCAAGTGTAGCAGAACTAAAGACAACATCTGTATCAGAGTATGAACCAGATGGATTTTGGTCCTTGAACACTGCGGTGACACCACTTCCAACGATTGGAAGAGTTGTCGTGCTGGTGGTCTGGATGGTGCGAGCACCAATACGACGCATTACAGAGTTCTGTAGAAGAGTGCGTTGAATGGTTTGTAGCAGAATGACAGGAACATTGACGCCACCTTCGCTGGTGCTGAAACTGTTCAACTGACGTAGTTCGTCGGTGTTGCCGGTGCGAATATATGTCAAGAAGGCTGAACGATATTCATCTTCATTTGGACCAGTTTTGGTGTTGATGGTACGCTTGTCTAGCACTTCGCCCATCTTGCTATTGATTGCGTCAAAGCGAACTTCGGCTTCAATGGCTTTGGTTAGTTTGTTGTATTCGGCTTCCAAGGCATCATACTTAGCGTAGTCGCCTTCGGAACGTTTATCAGAGGCAATATCCATAATGTTTTTCATCTGGGAATATACCTCGTTGCGGGTTTTTAGTAGATTACTCATACTTATTTCCTTATTTTGTTGTTATTGTTGTTTTATTGACTGAGCACGAGGTTGTGCCTCGGCAAAAGTTTTATTTTTTATCCAATGATAAAAACTTGAAACGCAGTTCATAATCTTTACTTTTATCAACCTTTTGTACTTCTGGCTGAACAACTGCTGGCGTTTCTGGTGCTTTGTCTTCTTTTCTAACTTCTGGAGCAGGAGCATCAACTTTTTCTCCTTGTTCCTTATCCAAGTTTTCCACAAAATCTTCATTACGCATAACACTCAGCGTTGTTTCACTATATGCTGGACTGGATACAACACTAACTTCACGTAGATTTAGGCTTTGTATTTCACGTATCTTTTCTCCGCTGCGAACATAGTTCTTGCTGCGTGGATTATTGAAGCCAAAACTAAAGCCACGTAGGTCTCCACGTTCAGCACTAACCAGTGTATCATCTCCATATGATGTCTTTGGCACATCAATCTTTACATAAAGTCCGTCAGCCCTATCTTCCAACATTAGGGTTCCTGCCGACTTACGACCAAGCAGATAGACAGGATTATGCTCCTTGAAAGCCAATACATCATTTTTGTCAATGCTTTCTCTCAAAGCACCCGGCATAATGATTTCACGAAACTTGTCTCCGCTCATTGTGCGAAGTTCATTGCTCATACTATTATAAACTACGGCTCTGCCAGTAATGACACGATTTTCTTTGTCAATCTTGACATCCTCCATCATATATCCTCTGTATTCTAGATTATCTTTCATAGTATATAAATAGTATTATTGTTGTAAAATAGACCCAGTTGCTGGGGCATTGTTGATTACGCCAAAGTTCAATGGACGAACATAATCATCGCCACCCTTTTCGGCTGGGATGTTGATGCCGCTGTCTTCTTCTTCATTGACTTGATTTGCGGTCATTACGCCGTGCTCAAGAGCAAATCTATAATATTCTATTCTGGTCTTGACATCGCCTCTGAGCAGTCCATTGACATTGAAATTCACATACACGTCATCGTCATCATCAAGCATTTGTTTTTGTAGTTGTTGCTCAATATTTGTGATGATTGGGTTTAGTGTGTATGTTACAAATTCTATAGCCTGCATTTCTACGCTGGCATATGTTGGTGTATTTTGTAGAGCCAACATATGAGCAGGAACTCTAAAAATATCTGCGGCAATGCGTTGAGCACTAAACTGCTTTTGCTGTATATACTCAGCATCTTGAGCAGTCATACCTGTATTAGCCGTTTCAAGTTTTATGGTAGTAGGTAGAAATGCGGTCTTGCCAGAGTTGGTGCCAGTAAAGCCTGACTTCCATCCTGTCTTTAGTTTTTGCAGTTCTTCTTCCTTCATATTGCCCGGATAATATATTACACCTGCTGGCTTGGCAGCATTCTTGGCAATCTGTGTGCCTGCCTGCTCAAGTTCGCTATATCCGTCAAAAAGAGTTCTAAATGTATCTACAGCACTTAGTCCATATATACCGTTGCGGCTATATCCCTTGATATGTATGATTTGGTCAGAACTATATTCCTTGTAATAGTTTGTACCATCTGTGCTGACCATATTCATTCTATAGTATGGCAAGCCATCTTCACGCACATCAATCTCTACGCTGATTGGGTTCATTGGAAATAGTTCAGCAATCGTTCCGTCATTGCGACGAACTTTTTGTATATACACATTTCCAAACATCAGCAACTGAGTTATGCCCCATTGCCAAAATGAAAAGTTTGTCTGAAAGCCGTTTGGCTTTTTTGTAATAAGATTATAGTATGGATGCTCAACTGCTGGTGTATGGCCTTTTGCCAACTTGCGGTTGAGTTGTATTGGCAGGCTTGCGATAGTAGATGAAAGTAGATTTACGCATCCATATACAATACTCAGCCTATCAACATTTTTACCATAGCCAAATGCACTATCCCAAGATTGAACAATATTGCCCGGTATAGTATCGCTACGAACTTCTATAGGCTGTTCAGCCTGCTTTTTATTAGGTTTTAGAAAATCAAATAGTGCCATTGTCTATATAACTATATAAGTATAATACAAAATATAGTTTTTTTGCTATTTTATATCCAACTTACCTCACCTGTGCCAGAAGCATAGTTATGCTTGCTGCATTCTTCTAATGCCATCAGGCTGGCAACTACAAGGTCTATACGCTCACGGCTTTTGGCTTTATCTGCCTTTGCGTTGCCTGCCGCATCCATTTTTAGTATAACATTGCTCATACACCAACGCAGGACTGGGTTGTTGTTATGTACTATACCTTTGCTTAGTACCAATCTTTCCATTGCTCGCACCGGACTTGCCATACTGGCAAAGCCTTGACCAAATGCTATAACATTGAAGCCATTATCCATCAACTTGGTGCTCAAATAACTGCTATTCCATCTATCAATACATATGCCTTCTATATTATAATCTTTTGATAAAGTAGTAAGCAAGTTTATGATATATTCATAGTCGGTGGCATTACCGGGCGTAGAAATAAGATGACCTTGTTTTTCCCATAGTTCATATGGCACCTTGTCTTTGCGGCTACGCATCTTGATATTATCGCTGGGACAAAAGGCATAACAGAAAATATAATATTTGTCCTCTTTATAAAAACACAGGCTAAGAGCCGTAAGGTCGGTCGTGGATGACAAGTCCAAGCCAGCATAACAAGTTTCGCCCTTGAACTGGCTTATATCATTATCTTTCCCACATTCCATCCACTGAGTATCACCAATCCAACTTTTCTCGTGGTCTATCCACGCATTTAGATACAATGTCTTGAACGCATTCTCAAATCGTGGAAACTCTTTTGCTCTATTGAACTCGGTTCTAAAAAACTCTATGCCTATTGTCTGGCCCAAACTTGGATTGCACTTATACCAAGTTTCTTCTTTGGTCCAGTCATCATCGTCCTTTAGTCCATACAACTTGGCATAAAATGTATCATCATTGATAATACCGCTGTTTATTCTTTCGCCGTGTTCAACCAGTTGATACAAGAAACTTGCCTTACTGAAGCCAGCCGTTGATATACTAAGCATTAGAGGCTCTTTACGAGCCCCCATACTGGTGACCATTGAGTTATAAAGACCATCATCTGGTGCTGCCAGTAGTTCATCAAATATAACAAACGAGGCGTTGAGACCAAGTGCAGTATTAGCATCGCGGGATAATACTCTGAACGTGCTACGATTTTTTGGATTGTATAGAGCATTTTTATATACCTTTACGATTTTAGATAAAGATTTTGACGTTGCCACCATATCACTAGCAATGCCAAAGATAATGCGTGCTTGGTCTCTGCTGTTTGCGACTGCGTATATTTCTCCATTTGTTTCTCCAAACAATAACTCATATAAGCACAATCCGGCACAAAGAGTAGTTTTACCATTTTTTCTGGGAATAAGAATAAGTCCATTTCTGTATCTTCTGCCGCCATCTTTTTTGTATGTTCCATAAAGTGATGTTATTATTTCCTTTTGCCACGGCAACAATACAAATGGCTTACCCGCGTGAGTTCCCTTACCGTGTTTTAGAAATGTAGCAAAGAACTTCTCTATACGGTTTGGTATAGTAGTATCTACAATATACTCATTGCTCATTTATTTTTTTGGCAAATGCCTTGGCATCTTCAGCATTCTGAAACATAACATTATACAAGTTGCCAACATCGTGAGAGTTTATTGCGTTATAACTTTTTGATATAAAATCAATATCTTTTTTATTTTTGTAAGTCAATGGCACGGTCACAAAGTGCGTGCGTATATACACTACTCCATTATCAAACATTTGTATATCTTCAGTTTTTGGTGCGTTCATAGTTTATTCCTCGTCTTTTAGAAACTTGTCTATGGCATCGTCTTCTTCTACTTTGGCAATGCGTAGTTTGGCTCTGGCACTTGGTGTGATGCCAAGTTCTTTGCTCAAACTCAATACACTGGCAGTAAGGTCATTTAGCATACGTTCAGCAGATAAATCTTTGTCCGCCATAGAAGATATGGTTTGTAATCTATCCAGTTGCATACTGAATATAGCAAGTATATTTTCATCACATCTGCCAGCAATGCCTAAACGAACTATTTCGCCTGCGGTCTTTTTGTAAATCTTTTTGGCATTTGACGTAAGCCATTTTGGAGCAGACGGCACACTACCATCACTTACGGTCTTTGGACGCTTGTCTGATGTCATTATACTGTCTGGACTTGGTATTCTGCCTGGCATAGTTTATATGTATCTTTTAGATATATATGCCATACCAGCCAAAAACACACAAAATATCACGACTAAAGGTGAAAAAAGAAGATAATAGACCCAATTCTGGTGAAAGAGGCTATGATAATAGTTGGCGAAAAGTTCGCAACTATCATTTACTTGGCAAACCATTATGCGAAGATTGCCTAAAAGAAAATAGATACGAGCCCGCCACAGATGTTCATCATAAGATAAAACTGGCAGATAGACCAGATTTGCGTGATGACCCTAACAACCTTATGAGCCTGTGCCATAGTTGCCACAGCAAACGAACAGCACAGGGTGAATAGTTATATTTGGTTTCCCCAAACATCCCATCCATTATCTTTATTTCGTGCGAATAATTCTATTCGTGGAATATCTCCAAGTTGCTGAACAATCAAATCCCTAAATATTTGCGGCTTTTTTGAGTGCTCTTCACGTTTGGCATATATCCTTGATGGATGTGCTTCGCTGTTTAGTTTTGTCATCCTACCAGTTGTTTTGCTTGTAGCAACAAGTAAAAGTTCAAGCCACGCTGTTTTTGTATATGTTGGTCGTATGCCACCACGGTCGCTAATAAGATTACCATCTGCTTTTGTTTTTTCCCATACATAAGCAATGTTGCGATAATGAAAGCCCCACTCTTGTATCATCTCTGTGGCATAATGTAGTCGTGCTGGTGTTGCCCACATAAACAACCAGCAGTTTTTTTCCGCTATTGATTTTACAGGCAACGCAGCAAGTTCATCTTGACTCATAAGATTATAATGCTTGCCAGCCGCAGCATTTTTGTTTGGGTCGCCATAATATGACCAAGGTGGGTCAGCGTATATGATATTGTATTTTTTATTTGGAAATGGTTTTGTCATATATCATATATATTACTATCAAGGGTAAAAGATACATTTATACTAAGCAAATCAGTCATT
>Ga0315906_10001432_pt1 | contig 35395 bp, 32 predicted proteins | sample LakEriMetagenome_4_FD_203526 | JGI IMG/M metagenome (GOLD analysis project Ga0315906, IMG submission 203526) | Freshwater fungal communities from buoy surface, Lake Erie, Ohio, United States - Buoy 2 MA122 | ecosystem: Environmental > Aquatic > Freshwater > Lake > Lake biofilm | place: USA... | reverse complement strand
AACCTGCCATGAGGTGTCCCTCAGTGCGTGAGTCAAAGCCGGAAGCACCTCCACATCAGAAGCAAAACCCAGAGCACCAACGGCAATGCGGCGAACTTCAGGATCAGGATCATTCATTGCAACCCTGGTAAGCGGACCCAACGAACCTGCATTCCGCAAATAACCCAGGACTCCTGTAGCCTCCCTTCTCACCTGCGGTGAAGGATGATCCAGAGCTGAAAGCGCAGGTGCCAGACTGGCTGCTGCACGCAAAGGACGCAAGGCGCGCAGCACAGCTGACTTGGCGAAAGGGTCGTTGTCGTTGATGTGCTGCAACAGCAAATCGCCGTTGGCGTCGCTCTTCAATTCGGATAGCGTATCCGCCGCTACGCGACGGGCATCTTCCGATTCGTCGTGCAGCAAGCCCAGCAATGCTGCTACCGCAGCAGGTTCCTCGAATCCCTCGACCGCCTTGGCCGCTTCAGTGCGAACCAAAGCATCGACATCAGCCATCGCTGTCAACAGCAAAGGCAAAATATCGTCCTCATCGCAATACGGCAACTCCATTACCGCAATACGCCTGACTTCAGGATCGGAATCCGAAAGTCTCGAAATCAAATCACCAGGCATGGATTCTGCAGCAGACATGGTTGTCATGATTTCCCCTTGCTCATCGCAGCAGATAAGGGATATCGACCTGAACGGCCCCGGTGGGACAGTCTGTTTCGCAAGGCATGCAATACCAGCATTCGTCATATTTCATGTAGGCCTTGCCCTTCAGCAGATCGATGGCCAGAACATCAAGCGGACAGACATCGACACAAACCGTACAACCCTTTTGGGCAATGCACTTTTCCTCGTCGACAGTGACCGGAACGCTAGTTCTTTGAGCGGCGTAAGTCATCATTAATCCTTTCAGGCGTGTGCTGCATCTTTGACGATGCGCAGACGCTGGTAAGCCGTCTTCTCATCGTCGTCAAGCGGCAGAATGTAGGGTTCAACGGGACGCTTGATGCTTTCCATGCGTCCATTGGATGTTTTGCGCAAATGGCAGTGCGTAAACCACTCTTCATCATTGCGTTCCGGGAAATCCGCCCTGTAGTGATACAGACCCCAGCGACTCTCAGTGCGGAACAGTGATGCATGCGCGGCCATGTTGGCGCAATCGTGAATGTGCTGGACTTCCATTGCACGCATCAGTTCATGCGGATTGGCTGCACTGAGGTTTTTGATGTCTTCACCGATTTCCGCAAAACGCTCAAGACCAAGTTCCATCTTGCGTGTGACTTTCGGTGGCTGCAGGTAATCGTTGACCATGCGTCTCAGCTTGTATTCCAGCTGGTTGGGCGGTATGCCGTCACTGCAGGCCAGCGGCGCCATGATTCGTGCCTTTTCAGCTTTGATCTGCCCCTCGTCCACCTCGCCCAAGGTGTTTTCGGAGCAATACTCGGCGGCGTTTTCACCGGCAAACCAGCCGTAGGTAAATGCACCGAGCATGTAGTTATGCGGAACGCTGGCCATATCTCCGGCTGAATAGAGTCCCGGCACCGTGGTTTCCGCCTTTTCGTTAACCCAGACACCGGATGCACTGTGACCACTGCAAAAACCGATCTCCGAAATGTGCATCTCGATCATCTTCTGCCGGTAGTTGGTGCCACGACCGTCGTGGAAGCGGCCACGACTGGGACGTTCGTTGCTGTGCAGTATGACCTCGATGTTGGCGATAGTTTCTTCGGCCAGATGATCAAGTTTGAGGAATACAGGCCCCTTGCCACCTTCGAGTTCACGATAGAACTCTCACATCATCTGGCCACTCCAGTAGTCGCACTCGATGAAGCGTTCACCATGGGAGTTGGCGGTATAACCGCCGAACGGTCCCGTGACATAGGCGCAGGCCGGACCGTTGTAGTCCTTGATCAGGGGATTGATCTGGAAGCATTCAAGATTCGCCAGTTCAGCACCGGAGTGGTACGCCATCGCATAACCGTCGCCCGCATTGGTCGGATTCTCATAGGTGCCGAAGAGATAACCCGAAGTCGGCAGGCCGATGCGGCCGGCAGCTCCACAGCACAGAATCACCGTTTTGGCCCGGATCACGACGAATTGTCCTGTCCTGCAATCGAAACCCATCAGTCCGGATGCGCGCCCCTGTTTGTCGGTGATCACCCTGGTGGCAACCACCCTATTAACGACCTCGACCCGCGTCCGCTTGAGCTGCCGGTACAGGATTTTCTTCATGTGGTGCCCTTCAGGCATCGGCAGCACATAGGTGCCGATGTGGTGGACTTTGCGCACCGCATAATCGCCGGTCTCGTCTTTTTCGAATTTGACGCCCCAGCGGTCCAGTTCGTCTATGGTGCGTGCACTGTTTTGCGCATACGCATAAACCGTCTTTTGATTGACGATGCCGTCGTTGGCGACCGTGATCTCCTTGGTGTATTGCTCGGGTGTGGCATGCCCCGGCAACACGGCATTGTTGAGCCCATCCATACCCATCGAGATCGCGCCACTGCGCTTAACGTTGGCCTTTTCAAGCAGCATTACCCGCAATTTGGGATTTTTTTCCTTGGCCTTGACCGCCGCCATCGGTCCGGCAGTACCGCCACCGACAACCAGCACATCGGTTTCCATCGTGATCGTTTCAGGAATGTTCAAGTGCATTCTCCGGTTTGCTGCATCAGTCAGTGCAGGCTTCCTTTGCAGGTCGCGAGCGTGTTGTCCTGAGGGTGTTACAGCAACCGCCGTGCCACGATACAAGCACAGTCAGCGCGGAGGAGACTTGACGGGCAGTGCCCTGTCCGGGGCGCAGAACTTGTATTAACTCGGTCGCGCTGCGTGTGAGCATGGATGGGGTTGATGCACCAGAATGGCGCGTCAGCAAGGTGCGCTCAGTAAGGATGACGCCGCAATTCGACCTTGTATTGGTAGGAGTCCCCCCTGCAGTACAGATGCTCATAGTCCACCGGCCGCTCCAGTGCACTGCTGGTCAGACGAGACAGATGCAGCACGGGCTCCCCGGTCTGGATCGCAAGATCGGCAGCGAACTCGGCAGGACAAGGCCTGGCTTCAATCCACAGTCGTGAACGCCCCAGGGCTATTCCGCGGACTTCAAGAAGGGGAAAGATGTCCTGGGTCAAATCTTCGCCCCGCAGTCGTTCACCAACATCCAGGGGGAAAAAACTCAGGTCGACGGAGACCGGGCGGGATCCGAGTCTGCGTACCCGTTTGACTTCCAGAACAGCATCGCCGCGCTTCAGATGCAAGGCCGAAGCAACATCCTTTGGCGCCTCGACTTCCCTGCAAGAACAAACCCGGGAAGTCGCTGCAAAAGGTTTGCCCTGCATGGCTTCATGAAAGCCGAGCAGCGCACTGAGGTTATAGGTTGCTCTGGGGGCGCTGACAAAGCTTCCCTTGCCTTGCTGGCTGTAAATCAGCCCCTCAGCGACAAGATCCTTGAGCGCTTGCCGCACAGTGACCCGGCTGACATCAAACGAGCGCATCAGGCAAGCCTCGCTCGGCAGTTGCTGGTGGGGGGCATAATCCCCGGTCAGGATGCGTTCGCGCAGGTGATTGAATACCTGCTCATGCAAGGTTATCCGGCGCGTGTCGGCGTTCGTGGCCGCTACGGCAGCGCATTGGTCCGGATCGGTGGTTAATGCACGCATGGTTGGCCTCCTGAATAGCCTGAAATCAAGACCATCCATGCAGAACCTGTGCCAAGTGCCACGCAGCACAATTACTTCAATAAAATCAATTACTTATAAATATACCCGGCAATTGCTGCCGGATTCACAGCACCGCGATAGTGCAGAGGGATGCATGCCGGTTTAGCCGGTGCAATTCAAACCGCCCCGGAAACCTTTCAGAAAAGCTCAGGCAGCCGTACGTCCTGCAGCTCTGACGGCATTGGCAATGACCATGGCAACGGTCATAGGACCCACACCGCCGGGAACGGGCGTGATCCACCCCGCCACTTCACGAACCGATTCAAAGTCGACATCACCACAAAGTTTGCCATCCGGCAGGCGGTTGATACCGATGTCAATGACTGCCGCACCGGGTTTCACCATGTCGGCAGTAATCATCCGCGGTTTGCCGATGGCGCACAGCAGAATATCAGCCTGCCTGGTCATCGCTGCCAGATCGGTGGTGCGTGAGTGGCAAACTGTAACTGTTGCGTTGCGCTCCAGCAGCATCAAAGCTGCCGGTTTTCCGACGATGCTGCTGCGGCCGAGAACAACCGCGTGACGTCCGGCGATGGGCACGCCCGAGCGCTCCAGCAAGATCATGCTGCCTGACGGAGTACAGGGGGCAAGCGCGGCATGGCCATCCAGCAATGCGCCCAGATTGCGCCAATTGAAGCCGTCTACATCCTTTGCGACAGAAATACGCTGGAGAACATTCACTGCATTGATATGCGGAGGTAAAGGCAACTGCACCAGAATACCGTGCACCCTTGGATCGGAATTCAATGAATCGACGTGCATCAGCAATTCTGCTTCAGTCGTCGTCGCCGGCAGGCGGGTATCAAAAGTCAGAACACCAGCCTCAAGACAGGCGCGCTCCTTGCTGCGAACGTATACCGCCGAAGCCGGGTTGTCGCCGACCAGAATGACGGCAAGCCCCGGCTGCCTTCCCGCCGCAGCAAGCTCAGCAGCGAGCGTTTTTTGTTCCGCAAGGACCTGTTTGGCGATCGCGGTACCGTCGATAATCATTGCACTCATTTAAAAATCCGTTACTTGGCCGTCGGTGGCACTGCAGGGGTCACCGGCCTGGCTGCGGCCGGATCACCTTCGAGCACCTGGAAAAACACCTCGTCCTTGCGAATCATTCCCAACTCGCTGCGAGCCCGCTCCTCAACCGCTTCCAATGCCTGTTTGAGGTCGCGGACCTCGGCATCCAGCGCAGCGTTGCGCATCTGTAATTTTCCGTTGACCTCGCGCTGAATCTCGATTTGCCGTTCCATTTCCCATACCCTGAGCATCCCCCCCTTGCCCAGCCACAACGGATACTGGATCAACAGGACAAGCGCCGCGAGGGCAATGGCGAGCAGCCGCATGGTCAGCGTGCGCGGCTGATCGAAGAAGCGGGATCAGCGGATATGGTAGAACGCGCCACGGCCGGGATAACTGGCCGTATCGCCCAGATCTTCTTCAATACGGAGCAGTTGGTTGTATTTTGCCAGACGATCCGTCCGCGACAGCGAGCCGGTTTTGATCTGCATCGCGTTGGTGGCCACGGCAATATCCGCAATCGTCGTGTCTTCAGTCTCGCCGGAACGATGCGAAATGACGGCGGTGTATCGCGCACGTTTTGCCATTTCAATGGCAGCAAGCGTCTCAGTCAGCGTGCCGATCTGGTTGACCTTGATCAGGATTGAATTGGCGATACCCTGCTCAATGCCGCGCTTCAAATACTGGGTGTTGGTCACAAACAGGTCGTCGCCGACAAGCTGTACACGGCTACCGATTTTGTCGGTCAGGACTTTCCAGCCGTCCCAATCGTTTTCAGCCATGCCGTCTTCGATGCTGATGATCGGATACTTGTCGACCCATGCTGCCAGATAATCGGCGAATTCCGGTGCTTTCAGAGTCAACCCTTCGGAACGCAGGGTGTATTCACCGTCTTCAAAAAATTCCGAACTTGCGCAGTCCAGTGCCAGCACCACATCTTCACCCGGCCGGTAACCCGAAGCTTCGATGGCCTCGAGGATGATCTGTATCGCCGCCTCATGCTTCGGCAGGCGTGGCGCAAAACCGCCCTCGTCGCCAACTGCAGTGGCAAGGCCCCGGTCTGCCAGCAGCTTGCGCAGGGTATGAAACACCTCGGCACCGCAACGCAAAGCTTCACGAAAACTCTCCGCGCCGACTGGAACGATCATGAATTCCTGCATGTCGAGCCCGTTGTCAGCATGAGCACCGCCATTGATCACATTCATCATCGGCACCGGCATCGCCATCGCACCGGCACCGCCGAGGTAACGATGAAGCGGCAGCCCGGATTCCTCCGCAGCAGCGCGCGCGATCGCCATCGATACCGCAAGCATTGCATTTGCACCCAGGCGCGATTTGTTTTCAGTGCCGTCCAGATCCAGCAGCGTCTGATCGATGAAAGCCTGCTCAGTGGCATCCACGCCAATCACTGCTTCGCAGATTTCGGTATTCACATGCTCAACCGCCTGCATCACGCCTTTGCCGAGGTAGCGGGACTTGTCTCCGTCCCGCAACTCAATGGCTTCACGACTGCCTGTGGAGGCCCCGGAAGGTACTGCAGCCCGACCCAGAATGCCTGATTCAAGCAACACGTCCGCCTCAACCGTTGGGTTGCCGCGAGAATCCAGAATTTCCCTGCCGATTACGTCAACGATTGCGCTCATCTCGGTTCCTGATGGGTTCAGTCAAATGGTTAATGATTACAGTGTACAAATGCTTAAAGCCTGTCTTCGGCAAAACCTTCGCGCTTGACCAGGCTGTCAATGGCTGCCAGTGTAATCAGCAGCGCCTTCATGTGTTTCAGCGGCCATGCATTCGGCCCGTCGGACATGGCCTTCTCGGGATTGGGATGCGTCTCCATGAACAGACCGGAAACACCGCTGGCAACTGCAGCACGCGCCAGCACCGGCACAAATTCCCTTTGCCCTCCGCTGCTGGTGCCTTGACCGCCCGGCAGTTGCACCGAATGCGTTGCATCGAACACCACAGGACATCCGGTGGCGCGCATGATGGCCAGAGACCGCATGTCTGAAACAAGATTGTTGTAGCCAAATGATGCGCCACGCTCGCAAACCATGATGTTGTCGTGACCGCTGGCTGCACGTGCCTTGTCAACCACGTTCACCATGTCTCCAGGCGCAAGGAACTGCCCCTTCTTGATATTTACGGGTTTACCAGCCGAGGCAACCGCCGTAATGAAATCGGTCTGCCTGCAAAGGAATGCCGGTGTCTGCAGGACATCGACCGCCGCTGCAACCTGGGCGATTTCTTCGATGGCGTGCACGTCAGTCAACACCGGCACTCCGATGGTTTTGCGTACATCAGCCAGAATTTCCAGACCCTTGTCCATGCCAAGGCCGCGAAACGATTTCGAAGAGCTGCGGTTGGCCTTGTCGTAAGACGACTTGAAAATGAATGGGATCCCGACTGCGCTGCACATGGCTTTCAGTTCACCCGCCGTGTCCATCGCCAGTTCGCGTGACTCGATCACGCAAGGGCCGGCAATCAGGAAAATGGGTTTGTCGAGACCAATCTCGAATCCGCAGAGTTTCATCGGGTTCCGGCTCTCATTGAGGGACGTTCAACGCCCTGCGGCTGCAGCTACCGGACGCGTGTCAGGTGCTACCGGTTGCTGGGCAGCTGCATGTTTCAGCGCTGCTTCAACAAAAGATTTGAACAACGGATGCCCGCCGCGCGGCGTAGAGGTGAATTCAGGATGGAACTGCACGCCAACGAACCAGGGATGACCGGGAATTTCAACCATCTCGCACAGGTCGCCAGTCATTGAACGGCCGCTGACAACGAGGCCGCCGTCCTGCAGACGTTGCAGATAATGGTTGTTGACCTCGTAACGATGGCGATGACGCTCAACAATGCGCTCCGCGCCGTAGATGGTGCGTGCCAGCGACCCGGTCTTCAGTTCGCACTCCTGCCCCCCCAGACGCATGGTTCCGCCCAGATCAGACGAAGAATCACGGCGTTCGACGCGGCCGTCCCGGTCCTGCCATTCGGTAATCAGCGCTACAACCGGATGCGGAGTCTCCGGATCGAACTCGGTACTGTGCGCGCCACCGAGCCCGACAATGTCACGGGCATATTCGATAACAGCCAATTGCATGCCCAGGCAGATACCCAGATACGGCACACCCTTTTCACGGGCGTAGCGAATGGCCTTGATTTTGCCTTCCACACCCCGCTTGCCGAAACCGCCGGGCACCAGAATGGCATCCATCGCATCCAGACAGTCAGCACCGTTCTTTTCTATGTTTTCGGAGTCGACATAATTGATGTGGATGCGCGCACCGGTATGCGCGCCAGCATGAATCAGCGCCTCCGACAGTGATTTGTAGGATTCTGTCAGATCGACATATTTGCCCACCAACGCGATTTTGATCTCATGCGTCGGGTTCGCCAGTGCTGTAACCACGCGCTCCCAGCTCGCCAGATTTGCAGGAGGCGGATTGATGTTCAATTTTGCGCAGACGATGTCGTCGAGGCGTTGCTCGTGGAGCATGCCCGGAATTTTGTAAATGCTGTCGGTATCAACCGCAGAAATCACGGCATCAACACTGACGTTGGTAAACAATGCGATCTTCCTGCGTTCACCTTCAGGAAGCGTCCGGTCGGCACGGCACAGCAACACATCAGGCTGAATGCCGATCTCGCGCAATTCCTTGACCGAGTGTTGCGTCGGTTTGGTTTTGATTTCACCGGCGGAAGCGATATACGGCACCAGCGTCAGGTGTATGAAGCAGGCGTTATCCCGCCCTTCTTCAATACCCATCTGGCGAATGGCCTCAAGAAACGGCAACGACTCGATGTCACCGACGGTGCCACCGACTTCGATCAGCGCAATCTCCGCACCGTCAGCTCCACGCTTGATGAACAGCTTGATTTCGTCGGTGATGTGCGGAATGACCTGGACGGTGCCGCCGAGATAATCACCGCGGCGCTCCTTCTTGATGACGCTCTCGTAAATCTGGCCAGTGGTGAAGTTATTGCGCTTGCCCATGCGGGCGTCAATAAACCGCTCGTAATGGCCCAGATCGAGATCGGTTTCGGCGCCGTCTTCAGTGACAAACACTTCGCCGTGCTGAAAGGGGCTCATCGTGCCCGGATCCACATTGATATAGGGATCCAGTTTGAGCATCGAAACTTTGATGCCACGGGATTCGAGGATTGCCGCGAGGGACGCGGCGGCGATACCTTTGCCCAGGGAGGAAACAACACCACCAGTGACAAAAATATATTTAGTCATCTCTTGTAAGCCAACGTTTTCTCATTTTATCGTAAATCCAGCCGCTGGCCAAACCGGCACATCAGCCGGGTTTGCCGCCACGTGCCAGATACAGCCAGGTTTCCACCACGGTGTCGGGGTTCAGTGACAGGCTTTCAATCCCCTCCTTGACCAGCCATTCCGCCAAATCCGGATGATCGGAGGGACCTTGTCCGCAGATACCGACATACTTGTTGGCCTTGCGACAGGCGGCGATCGCCAGATGCAGCATGTGTTTTACTGCGGGATCACGCTCATCAAACGAATCGGCAATGATGCCTGAATCACGATCCAGTGCCAGGGTCATCTGCGTCATGTCGTTGGAGCCGATCGAGAATCCGTCAAACATTTCGAGAAACTGATCGGCCAGGATGGCGTTGGACGGAATCTCGCACATCATGATGATGCGCAGGCCGTTTTTGCCGCGCTCAAGCCCGTTTTCCGCAAGCAGCTCGATGACCTTTTTGCCTTCGGCTATCGTGCGCACGAAAGGAACCATAATCTCTACGTTGGTCAGCCCCATTTCATCCCGGACTTTTTTCATCGCCCGGCACTCAAGCTCGAAGCAGTCACGGAATGACGCTGCAATATACCGCGATGCGCCGCGGAAACCGAGCATCGGGTTTTCTTCATGCGGCTCGTAGCGGGATCCACCGGTAAGGCTTGAATACTCGTTCGACTTGAAGTCGGACAAACGGACAATCACCGGCTTCGGCCAGAATGCCGCGCCCAGCGTAGCGACGCCTTCAGCCAGTTTTTCGACATAAAAGCTCACCGGATTCGCATAACCGGCACTGTGCTCCTCAACAGCCAGCTTCAAATCTGCGCTGAGGTCGGGGTAAGCCAGCACCGCCTTCGGGTGGACGCCGATCATTCGAGCAATGATGAATTCAAGCCGGGCCAGGCCCACGCCTTCGTTCGGCAAACGCTGGAACTCAAATGCCAATTCGGGATTGCCAACGTTCATCGTGATCTTTACGGGCGACTTCGGCATGCTCGACAGCGAAAGGTCGATGATTTCGGTCTGCAACTCACCGCGATAGACAAACCCGGTATCCCCCTCGGCGCAGGACACGGTTACCAACTTGCCATCCTTGAGCAATTCTGTCGCATCGCCACAGCCAACCACGGCCGGAATTCCCAACTCGCGCGCGATGATCGCGGCATGGCAGGTGCGTCCGCCGCGGTTGGTGACTATGGCGGCCGCGCGCTTCATCACAGGTTCCCAATCAGGATCCGTCATGTCGGTGACAAGGACATCGCCGTCCTTGACACTGTCCATCTCCTTGGCGCTCTTGATCAGGCGCACCGGCCCGCAACCGATACGCTGACCGATGGCTCGGCCAGTGGTCAGCACTTCGGAACGCTCTTTCAGGCGGTAGCGCCGCAGCGTATCCACTTTCTCGCTGGCCTTCACCGTCTCCGGGCGTGCCTGCAGGATGTAAATCCTGCCGTCGTCGCCGTCCTTGCCCCATTCGATGTCCATCGGGCGCTGATAATGCGCCTCGATAATCATCGCGTAGCGTGCAAGTTCATTGACTTCGTCATCGGAAATCGAAAATTTTCTGCGCTCAGCCTCGGGGACTTCCATGGTCTGCACCGATTTTCCGGCCTGGCGGTTTTCGGTAAAGATCATCCGCAAGGCCTTGGAACCCAGACCCCGGCGAAGAATTGCACTTTTGCCTTCTTTCAGCCCGCGCTTGTAGACATAAAACTCGTCGGGGTTGACTTGCCCCTGAACCACCGTTTCACCCAGTCCGTAAGCAGACGTGATGAAAACCACCTGATCAAAACCGGACTCGGTATCGAGCGTGAACATCACGCCGCTGGACCCCTTGTCACTGCGTACCATGCGTTGTACTGCAGCGGACAATGCCACTTCGTCGTGCGTGAAGCCTTTGTGCACGCGGTAGGAAATGGCCCGGTCGTTGTACAGCGATGCAAAGACGTGCTTGATGGCTTCGAGCAGGTTGTCCAGACCGTGTACGTTGAGATAGGTCTCCTGCTGCCCTGCAAATGAAGCATCCGGGAGATCTTCAGCCGTAGCCGACGAACGGACGGCGAAGGACACATCGGGCCCCGAGTCCCTGATCAATCCGTCATAAGCACCTTCAATCGCTTTGCGAAAATCGGGGCTGAATGGCTGCTGAATGATCCAATCGCGAATTTCGCGACCCGAGGACGTCAGCGCGCTGACATCATCCGCATTGAGGCCGGAGAGTCGTTTGGAGATTTTTTCGGCGAGCCCGTTGTGCCCAAGAAACAGCCGGTAGGCATCCGAGGTGGTGGCAAATCCACCGGGTACCCTGACGCCGGCGCTGGCCAATTGGCTGATCATCTCACCCAGAGAGGCATTTTTGCCGCCTACCCGCCCCACGTCACTCATGCGCAGCGCGCCGAGATCAACGACCAGTTCTTGCCTGCTCATACCGTGTCCTTGATTGTAAGCAGCATCAAAAGGGGATATTTTACCGAATCCTCACACCGGTTCCGAGTATGAACTCACAACGTACGGCATTTTTTGTTTCCGATCGAACCGGTATTACGGCTGAAATGCTCGGACACAGCCTGCTGACCCAGTTTGACGGCGTCCGACTAAAGGAGATCACCGTCCCTTTCATCGATTCGGTTGAAAAGGCCCATAATTTTGTCCGCCAGATCAATGCTGCGGCTGTTACCGACGGGGTTCGTCCCATTGTCATCAGCACGCTAGTCAGCACCGAGATTGCCGGTATTGTTGCCAAGGCGAATGCCTTATTCCTTGATTCCTTTGAGATTTTCATAGAACCACTGGAGCGGGAACTGGGCGTAAAAGCCACGCACGCTGTTGGCCGCTCCCACAGCACTGATGATTTTGTTAACTACCACCACCGTATTGAGGCAGTGAACTACGCGCTGTCTCACGACGACGGCGTTTCCAAGCGGGAACTGACCGAAGCCGACATCATCCTTGTCGGGGTATCCCGCTGCGGCAAAACGCCGACTTGCCTTTATCTGGCGATGCAATTCGGCATACGTGCAGCCAACTATCCGTTAATACCCGAGGATTTCAGCACGATGCAGCTGCCGGCGCAGATCAAGTCGCTGCGCTCGCGGCTCTACGGCCTGACCATACGCCCGGCACGGCTGCAGCAGATCCGCAATGAACGCCGGCCCGGGAGCAAATACGCAACCCTCGCCAACTGTGAATTTGAAATCCGAGAAGCCGAAGCACTGATGCGCCAGGAAGGCATACCCTACCTCGACGCCACCAGCAAATCGGTCGAGGAACTGGCCACCACGATCCTGCAGGAAGCCAAACTGGAACGGCGAATTTACTGACGCTGCTGGCGCACGCGCTCGAACAGGCAAACGGCGGCGGCAGCGCCCACATTCAGCGATTCTGTTTTTCCCGGCATCGGTATATGCACCGTCTGGTGCGCCCGGGCCGCCAACGCCGGGGTCAAGCCCGCGCCTTCATTTCCGAACAACAGCGCCACGTCGCCCGCCAGATCCGCCTCAAAAACCGCAATGCCCGCGGTCACGCTGGTCGCCAGAATGCGCCCTGCGTAACCGTCGGCAAGCGTGGTGAGATCGGCTCCTTCGATGATGCGCAGCGCAAAATGCGCACCCATGCCTGCACGCAGCACTCTGGGCGACCATGCATGTACCGAATGCCGGGACAAACAGACAGTCGGAATACCGGCAGCGGCAGCCGAACGCAAAATCGATCCGACATTACCCGGGTCCTGGATATCCTCCAGCCAGACGCAGGGGCCGGACAAGGTCACCGGTTGCACCACACGTGGTGTAGGGACAATGCCGATAACCCCTGTCGGCGTTGCGACTGACGACAATTGCCGGAACAGCGCATCGGCATACACCACAGCGTCGATACCGGGCATGCTCGCCAGCAGTTCAGTGACTTCCGCATTTTCAAGCCCCCCGGAACTCAATGCGATTTCCGCCGGTTGGCCAATGTGCTCACGGTAAGCCGCCACCAGATGCACACCATCCAGCAATGACAGGCCTGAAGTGCGGCGTTCACGGGCGGATTGCGCCAGCTTCAGCAAAGCGCGGAAACGCGGGTTTTCAGTCGACGTGATCGTTTTCATAGGGCACAGGTCCGGAATCCGGCGTAGACATCATTACGGCACGGCGTATAGAAGTTGCGCCAGGTATTGCGGATCAGTGTTGCACGCGTCGCATGGCAGCCGCCGCGCAAAACCTTGTGATTGCCAAACCACGGCTCCGAATATTCGGCATAAGGATCTCGCACAAATCCCGGATAGGGTTGAAACCAGTCAGCCGTCCATTCCCAGACGTTGCCGATCATTTGCCGTACGCCCCAGGCGCTATCCCCCGCAGCACAGGCACTGACCGGCAAACACTGGCCCGCAATCCCATAAAGATTTGCCATTTCGGCATCAGGCAGGTTGTCGCCCCAGGGATAACGACGCTTATTGGCAGAGCTTCCAGGTGTGGTTGACGCAGCAAACTCCCATTCGGCCTCAGTCGGCAGCCGCCGCCCCGCCCATCGGCACCACGCATCCGCCTCAAACCAACTTACGTGTATCACCGGTTCATGCTCCGGCAAAGGCTCTATGCGATCAAAGCGACGCCGGTTCCAGCCGGCGCCGGTGCTTTGCCAGTACAGCGGTGCTTCCGCCGCTGTTCGATTGCGCCACTTCCAGCCTTCGTCGCTCCACCATTTCCGGGTGCTGTAGCCCTGCGCTTCGACGAATTCGGCAAAAGCGCCGTTGGTGACAGGTGCCCGCGCCAAACGGAATGGCCGCACCTCGACTACGTGCGCGGTCTTTTCATTGTCAAAAATGAAACGACCATCGTTAATCGCACCCAGGCTGAAACGGCCGCCCTCGATTTCAACATCACCTGGCCATGCGGTGCCGGCGGTTCCGGATTGAAGTGCTTGCGGTGCTTCATAACCCAGCGTCTGGCGCGTGTAAGTCAATGCCTCACAGTGCATTTCCTCATGAAATGCACAGAGCCGGGCGAAGTAGTCCAGTGCGGGATCATGTTGCAGACGTTGAACGACCGAATCACGAACTGCTGACAGATAACGCCGGGTTTCTTCGGGATCGGGCAACGGCAACATCCACCGCCTTGAGTGCGGCACCCTTGCCGAGTCGTAAAGCGCATCGGCGCCGGCACGCATGCTGGCCTTGCCAGCATGTCCGTAACGCAAGCACCAGTGCTCTTCAAACCAGCCCAAATGGCCCAGCTCCCATAACGGCGGATTGACGATATCGAGCTTGGGACCCAGCCACTGCCCGGCTTCAAGCATAGAAGCCAGCATCAGAGTGCGGGCTCGCGCTGCTGCGAGCAGTGCGTGCGGAGACGTGTCGTGAGCGGATGCAACTGCAGTCATCGGAAATCAGTCTTCGACTTTGTTATAGTCGGCCGAAGTGTAGCCGGATACCGAGTCCAATGAAAATCGCATTGATCACCCCAGCCGCCGCAACCTCGCGATACGGCAACCGCAATACAGCCGTGCGCTGGGCCGAACTGCTGCGTGAACTTGGACATCAGGTTCAGGTGCAGGAACGCTGGAATGGACGCAGCGCTGATCTGTTGCTGGCACTGCATGCGCGACGCAGCCATGATTCGGTTGTTCGTTTTGCCGAGTGCCATCCTGATCGTCCGCTGATCCTTGCATTGACCGGCACGGATCTTTACCGCGATATTCGACAGGATGCAAACGCCCAGGAATCAATGGAACTGGCCACGCGGATGATCGTGCTGCAGGACATGGGGTTGCGCGAACTGACGCCCCGATTACGGCGCAAGACCCATGTGATCTACCAGTCCTGTGAATCCATCCCCAAGCAGGAACCTGTTCGTTCCGCCTTTGAAATCATTATCAGCGGTCATCTGCGAGAGGAAAAAGATCCGTTCTGCGGCGCCGCTGCTCTTTCGCATCTGCCGGAAAAGAGCCGCATCCGGATCACTCAAATCGGTGGCGCCCGTGAACCTGCACTGGCTGCCGAGGCCCACCGCTGGATGAAACGCGAACCGCGTTTTTTCTGGCTGGGAGAACTGCCTCGTGCCGCCGCACTGGCAACTCTTGCCCGCGGTCGTGCAATGCTGATCAGTTCACAGATGGAAGGCGGCGCCAACGTGGTCAGCGAAGCGCTGATGGCACGCGTACCGGTGATCGCCTCACGCATTTCCGGCAATGTCGGAATGCTCGGAAAGGATTACCGCGGCTATTACCCGGTCGGCAACGCGCGGGCTTTGGCCAAACTGCTGCGCCGGCTTGAAACTGACCCGGATCTGCTGCCGACACTACGCAAACAGTGCGCGATCCGCCGCAAACTGATCAGTCGCAGCGGCGAACGCATTGCGCTGCGACGGTTGATCAGCAAATGCATCAAGTAAAAAAATAAGTATTTGTTTTATTTGATATTTAATGCAGCGCGCACCGGCGCAAAACTGCGCCGATGTGCTGGTGTCGGACCCAACTTGCGCAATGCCGCCATATGCACCGCCGTGCCATATCCTTTGTGCCGGTCAAAGCCGTACTCCGGGTAGGCCGCGTGCAGCTCCAGCAGCAACTCGTCTCGAGCCACTTTGGCGAGTATCGAGGCCGCCGAAATCGCCGGTACGCTGGCATCACCCTGCACAACAGCCCTTGCCGGCATCGCGACCTTGGGAACATGCAGACCATCAACGAGGATGGCCGCTGGCGGTGATTTGAGCGCTTCGACGGCACGCCGCATCGCCAGCAGGCTGGCCTGCAGGATGTTCAAGGTATCAATCTCCTCAACGGTGGCACTTGCCACCGCCCAGCAAACCGCCCGGGCTTTGATTTCCACTGCAAGGGCTTCGCGGCGTTTTGCCGTCAGTTTCTTGGAATCGGCAAGGCCATGGATAACCGGTGGGTCTTGCAGAATCACCGCTGCGGCGAAAACCGGCCCTGCCAGAGGACCGCGGCCCGCCTCGTCAACACCGCAGACCACTTTTGTCATCGCTGGGCGACGGGCAGGTATGGCAACACCGCTTCGGCGGCACGCTCTGCGGCATTCTGCCGAAGCTCTCCGGTCATGCCGGCAAAACGTTGTTCAATCGCCAAGCGCCGTTCGCGGTCGTTGAGCAAGTCAATCACCGCAGCGGACAGCGCCTCCGGGGTCGCGGCGTCCTGCAGCAGCTCCGGCACGACGAACTCCCCGGCAAGGATATTGGGCAAACCGACCCAAGGCTGGTAGCGGCGGTTATTCATGATCCACCAACTCAGCCGGGGCATGCGATAGGTGATGACCATCGGGCGCTGTAGCAGCGCGGCCTCGAGCGTTGCTGTTCCGGATGCCAGCAGCACCACATCCGCCGCAGCCATCGCCTCGTGAGCGTGGCCAAACAGCAAGGTGATTTCCAGTTCCCCGCTTTCACGGCGATACAACGCGGCTTCAAAAAGCTCCCGCGTCTGGCGATTGACCAGCGGCACCAGCAGGCGCACGCCCTCCACTGCCGCGGCGATCCTCTCCGCAGCCGCGACAAACACGTCCGCCAACTGCTCCACCTCACTGACGCGACTGCCCGGCAACAACGCCACCACAGGCGCGTTTGCCGGTATGCGCAATTCGGCCCTTGCTTCATTTTTACCTGGCGCTTTGGCCCGCATGTCGGCCAGCGGATGGCCAACATAGCTGACGGGCACTCCGGCTTTTTCGAACAACGGCGCCTCAAACGGAAACACCGTCAGCATCCGCGAGACCGCTTTACGAATCTTGCGGATGCGACCGCCGCGCCACGCCCAGATCGACGGGCTCACATAATGCACTGTGGGAATTCCGTCTGCCTTTAATGCCATCTCGAGGTCAAGATTGAAATCAGGCGCATCGACGCCAATAAACACCGAAGGCCGTTCACGCAGAAAAAATTTCTTCAGATCGCGGCGAATGCCGATGATTTCGCGGTAATGCCTCAACACCTCGACATATCCACGGACCGAAAGCTTTTCCATCGGGAACAGCGATTCGACACCAGCCGCAATCATTTTCGGGCCGCCGATGCCGACAAACCGGAGATCCGGACGACGTGAACGCAGTGCAGCCACGAGTGCACTGCCGAGGAGATCACCTGAAGGTTCGCCAGCAACAATACCGACCAGCGGTCCGGCCGCCACGCCTGAACGCGCCATTCTTGTCAGCGGATGACGCCGCGTCCGGGTACCGCAAGGAAATCGGCCAAAGCAAGCAACTCCGGCCGGGTGTCAGCTTCCGAGGCAATATTGAGACGTGCCTCTTCAAAAGACAGTCCGGATTTGTAGAGCGTCTTGTACGCACGCTTGATTGCGGAAATGGCCTCTGCGCTGAAACCACGCCGACGCAGTCCTTCGCTGTTGATGCCGTGCGGAACGGCGGTATTGCCCGATGCGGTCACGTAAGGCGGCAAGTCCTGCAGAAGGATGGTTCCCATTGCAGTCATGCTGTGGGCGCCAATGCGACAGAACTGGTGCACAACAGTAAAACCGCCAAGGATGGCATGGTCCCCGACATGCACGTGCCCCGCAAGCTGTGCGTTGTTGGCAAAAATGGTGTGGCTGCCGACTTGGCAATCGTGTGCCATGTGCACATACGCCATGATCCAGTTGCTGTCACCGATCCGGGTAACGCCGCCATCCTGGGCGGTGCCGCGGTTGAGCGTACAGAACTCACGAATCGTATTGTCGTTCCCGATTTCCAGGCGAGTAGGCTCATCCCGGAACTTTTTATCCTGCGGTTCCGCACCAACCGAACTGAACTGGAAAATCCTGTTACGCGCACCGATTCTGGTGTAAGGACCAATCACCACGTGGGGGCCTATCCGTGTCCCGGGTCCGATCTCGGTATCGTGACCGATGATCGAATAAGGACCGACCTCCACGTCATCCGCAAGTATGGCCTTCACATCAACAATGGCCGTTGGATGAATGTTTGTACCCACGTCAGTCCTTATGCAGGGAGATCGCGGACAGTGCACATCAGTTCCGCCTCGGCCGCGACAACATCTTCAACACGTGCAACTGCAGCGAATTTCCAGATACCGCGTGCATGGCGCGTAAGCGTGACACTGATGCGCAGGGAATCTCCCGGAGTCACCGGCCGCTTGAAACGCGCATTGTCGATGCCGACAAAATAATATATTGATTTTTCGTCGGCCTTCGCGCCCATTGTGACAAAAGACAGTATCGCAGCGGCCTGTGCCATCGCTTCGATGATCAGCACACCGGGCATGACCGGATGATGCGGAAAATGACCGGTAAAAAACGGCTCGTTGATGGTAACGTTTTTCAGTGCCTCGATACTCTTGCCGGCCTCATAGGAGGTCACCCGGTCAATCAGCAGAAACGGATATCGGTGCGGCAGATAGCGCAGTATCTCGTTGATGTCCATGCCATTCATTGTTTTCCTTTCTTGCGCATGTCCAGCGCTTTTTCCAAGGCGCGAACGCGCTCAATCAGTTCACCGAGATTACGCAGGCTGGCCGCATTACGACGCCAGTCGCGATTAGCCTCGAAGGGATACGCACCCGTGTAAATACCGGGTTCAGTAATCGATTTTGTCACCAGAGTATGCGCAGAAATCTCGACATGATCGGCAATCGTCAAGTGACCGGCGATACCCGAAGCGCCGCCGATTCTGCAGTATCGCCCCACCCGCGAACTGCCGGCGATTCCGACGCAGGCTGCAATGGCAGTGTGGGCACCGATGCGCACGTTATGGGCAATCTGGATCTGGTTGTCGAGCTTGACGCCATCCTCGACGATCGTGTCTTCAATCGCTCCGCGGTCAATCGTAGTGTTGGCACCGATTTCAACATGCTCACCGATGCGCACCCCCCCGATCTGCGGGACCTTGATCCAGCGCCCGTCATCCATGGCGATGCCGAATCCATCCGCGCCAATCACAGCACCGGAATGCACGATCGAATTCCGGGCGATCTCACACCCTTTGTAGACTGTAACGTGCGGATAAAGCCTGACATGATCGCCCAGTACGCTGCCAGCACCGATATAGCTGCCTGCGCCAACGCAGGTGTGCGCCCCGATCACCGCATTCTCTTCAATCACCACGCCGGGACCGATCTGCACGCCTGCGCCTATGCTTGCACCAGGATGGATCACTGCAGAATCATGCTGTCCTGCGACAGCTTCCGGCTCAGGGTTCAGCAATGCCGATACCCGAGCAAAATATGAGTATGGATTGGCCGCAATAATGCATGTGCGTTCAAATGCGCCGCGCAGCGTCGCGCCCAGGATGACCGCTCCGGCTTGCGTAAATTTCAGTTGCGGAAGATAACGTTCATTCGCAAGGAACGCGATGGTGTCCGGAGTTGCCTTTTCAAGGGTCGCCACCTGACGGATCGAAATGCCACCGTCGCCCAACAGTTCTCCGCCGAGGTGCTCAACAATACTCGTCAGAGTAAAAGCCACGATTGCCTGCTCTCCACCAATGCCCCGTTTTCATTACAGCCCGGTGTTCCGGATTCCGCGAGAAAAAAACGACTATCTGCCGTCTGCAAGCGCCTTGAGAACACGGTCAGTGATGTCGATTTTCGGGCTTCGGTAGGCTGCCTCGACAAAAATAATGTCATATTTCTCGGATTCAGCGATTTGTTTGATGACGCGGTTTGCCCTTTCCGCCAACGCCCCGAGTTCCTGGTTGCGGCGCAAATTCAAATCCTCTCGGAATTCACGCTGCATTCGCTGAAAATCCAGTGACAGTCGACCAAGTTCCTGCTCCTTGGATCGCCGCTCACCCTCGCTCATCGTCAGTGCGTCCTTTTCCAGTTGCCCCTGCAACGTCTTGATCTGCGCCTCACGGCGCTGCAGTTCCTGTGCACGCGGAGCAAACTCCTTTTCCATTTGCTTGCTGGCGCGTTCAGCTGGCGCACTTTCCCGGGTGATCCGCTCCTGATCGACAAAACCGATCTTCAAATCGGCACCCTGCACGATACCTGTTGCGGCCATCGATGCAATGGCGGTCAGAATCAACATAAATCTTTTCAACATACTCTCCTTGCTCCTCTTCGCAACGGACATTGCCATGTCGTCCGGCTGCTCAGAAGGCACCGCCAAATGTGAACTGGAAGGCCTGCTTGCGGTCGCCGGGCTTCGAATTCAGCGGTGCCGCCAAACTGATCTTCAGGGGCCCGAACGGGGAAGACCAGAACAACGATATACCGGTCGAATAACGAGCCTCATCGCTGTCAATCGAATTGGCAACCATACCTGCATCAAAAAATGTTCCTACCCGTACCGACCTGTCATTTTGCAACCCGGGAAAGGGAAACAGCAACTCCACATTGCCCAGTAAACGGTGGCTGCCACCCTGAGGATCACCATTAGGATCCTTGGGACCCAAGCTGGCGTTTCGATAGCCACGTACGGAGTTTACACCGCCTGCAAAAAAGTTCTTGAAGAACGGTAATGGCAAACCGTTGGTCCCGTCACCAACACCCGCCTCTCCGTTAAGCATCAATGTGTAATGCCTGGAAAGCGGGAAGTATCGCTGATACTGGTAGTTGACCTTGTAATACTCGAGTGACGCTCCGGGAAGTCCCATTTCCCCGAAAGCACGATGCATCGTACCTTTGGTCGGGTATATAAGACTGTCGCGCCCATCCCGGGTCCAGCCTACCGTACCGATAATCGCGTCGTTGGCGCTGCCGAAGGTGTTAACGTAGTTCTGATAGAAAAGCGGACTGTCCGCAAAAGTGGTGATTTCAGTATCTTCGTAGGCAAGACCGTAACTGATGGTGTCCAGTTCTGTAACAGGCACACCGAAGCGAATTCCTGCGCCAAGCGTTTTTGTAATGTAGCGGCCTATGCTTGCGCGCGTGCCGTCGATCTCCTTCGAGTACACGTCAAAACCCTGACTGATGCCGTCGACCGTAAAGTACGGATCAGTGTAGGACAGTGCATAAATCGTGTTGATTTTGCTGGAGTTGATTTGTGCCGCAACATATTTCCCCGAACCGAAAATGTTTTGCTGGGCGACCGAACCAGAAAGGGTGACGCCCGTGCCGCTGCCGAGACCGGCACCGAGAAGAATGTTGCCGGTAGGCTTTTCCACTACCGAAAAATTGACATCAACCTGATCCGTCGTGCCCGTAACAGACGGGGTCTCCACATTGACCTCGTTGAAGTAGCCCAGTTTGTCGATCCGGCTGCGCGAAAGATTGATTTTTTCCGAAGAATACCAGCCACCTTCAATCTGGCGCATTTCGCGGCGGATCACCTCATCCCGGGTTTTTGAGTTACCCGAGACATTCATCCTCCGCACATAGACGCGCCGGCCGGGATCGACAAAAAACGTAAATGCGGCCTGATGTTTGACCTTGTCCAGATCGGGCGCCGCATTCACGTTTGCAAATGCATATCCATCGTTGCCCAGACGGTCATTGATGTTTTTCGTTGATTCCGCGATCCGCGTCCGCGAGAAAACATCGCCTGTTTTTACCGTGATCAGCTTGCGAATTTCCTCTTCCGGAATCAGTAATTCGCCAGCAACCCTGATATCGGAAACCGTGTACTTCGGTCCTTCAGTTATGCTGATACTGATAAAAATATCCTGCTTGTCCGGCGAAATTGTGACCTGCGTTGAATCGACAGCAAATTCAAGATAACCGCGATCCAGGTAATGCGAACGCAGCGTTTCAAGGTCGGCTGAAAGTTTGGGACGGGAGTATTGATCATGCTTGCTCCACCAGGTCATCAGACCCGGTGTGCGCAGCACAAAAAGATCAAGCAACTGCTTTTCCGAGAAAACTTTGGCACCGATGATGTTGATCTGGCGAATTTTTGCAACTTCGCCTTCGTCAACATTGAAGTTGATTGCCACGCGGTTGCGTTCAAGCGGAGTAACCGTCGTGGTAACAACCACGGCATAGCGCCCGCGGGCGAGATATTGGCGTTTAAGTTCCTGCTCCGCACGATCAAGCTGTGAGCGATCAAAAATACGGCCGTCTGCCAGGCCAATCTGGCGCAGACTCTTGAGCAGGATGTCCTTGTCGAATTCTTTGGCGCCGACAAAATCGATTTGCGCAATCGAGGGTCGTTCCTGGACAGCGACAACCAGGACTCCACCCTCGGCTTCAATCGAAACGTCCTTGAAAAAACCGGTACCGAAAAGCGCCCGGATCGCCTGAGCGGCCTTTTCATCGGTCATGGTCTCGCCGACCTTGACCGGCAGGTAGCTGAAAACCGTTCCTGCCTCGATCCGTTGTATGCCTTCGACGCGAATATCCTTCACGACAAATGGCTCAATGGCCAGGGCAGGAGCCGACAAAAGCAGCAGGAAAGAATAGAGGTTGCGCAATGAAGCCATATTAGCTGCTGACAAGTCGGTGGATATCGTTGTAGAACGCGAAGGCCATCATGGCAAACAACAGCGTCATGCCGATTTGCTGCCCGATTTCCATAACCCGTTCCGAGACCGGTTTCCCGGTAAGAATCTCAACTGAATAATACATCAAGTGCCCACCGTCCAATAATGGCACGGGCAGCAGGTTGAGCACACCGAGGCTGATGCTGATCAGCGCGAGGAACAGCAAGTAGGAAATCCAGCCGTTTTGCGCGGACTGTCCCGCATAATCGGCAATGGTGATAGGACCGCTCAGATTTTTGAGGGACATTTCGCCGACGATCATCTTTCCCAGCATGCGCAGGCTGAACAACGCAGTATCCCAGGTTTTGGCGACCGACTTTACGAAGCCTTCGACCGGCCCGTAAGCAACCTCGGTCCTGACGCGCTGCATGGCCCGCTCGTCAAGCCGTGGACCAGCGCCAACACGTCCGTAAGCTTGGCCGCCCCCTCCCACCCGCTCCGGAACAATCGAGATCACCGGCAAATCGACCTCACCGCGGCGCACGCGCAAGCGAAGCTCCCGCTCGGGCGCGGCACGGACTTTGCTGACCAGAGCGTCCCAGGTATCCACTGTGTCGCCGTCAACCGAGAGCACCAGATCGCCGGCCTGCAGGCCGGAACGTGCTGCCGCTCCGCCAGCAACCACTTCGCCGATGACTGGCGGCAGTGAAATGCGGAATCGTACGAAACCCATTGCGGCCAAAAGGTCGCCTTCCAGGTCTTTTGAGGCCACGCTGTCAAATCGCAGTTCCCGGGAGATTGTCCCCCGCTGTTCGGTACGAACTTCAACAATGACCGGACTGCGATCAACTGCATGTTGCAAAATGACCCACCTGAAATCCTGCCACGAAGGTACTTTTTCCCCATCAACCCTGACCACAGTATCCCCGGCCTCAAAACCGGCACGCGCGGCAATACTGTTTTCTACGGGCTGGCCAAGAATCGGCAATACCCCGGGCATGCCGTAAAGAAAAAGCGCCCAGTAAAGAATAATGGCTGCGACGAAATTGGCGGCCGGGCCTGCGGCGACAATCGCAAAACGTTGCCAGACAGTTTTACGGTTGAAAGCACGCTGCAGTTCATGCGGGGCTACGTCACCTTCCCGCTCGTCGAGCATTTTCACGTAACCGCCAAGTGGAATCAATGCGATTCGAAATTCCGTCTTATCCGGTCCGAAAGTCCTGGACCATAACGACCGGCCGAATCCAACGGAAAAACACAGGACTTTCACACCACAGCGCCGCGCCACCCAGTAATGACCGAACTCATGAATGACAATCAACACGCTCAAGGCAAGGACAAAAGCAGCCAGTGTCATCAGAAGATTCATGACAGTCCTCCTGCTGCCCTGGGGGATAAGCCACCGGAACATGCAGCAAGCGCCAAGGAGCGCGCCTCAAGGTCGACACTTTCAACATCAGCTATCGTGGTGATGGAACGATTCGGCGTTCCGGATACAACAGATTCGATCAGCCTGGGAATGTCCAGGAATCCGATGCGGCGCTCAAGGAATTCCGCGACCGCCACTTCATTGGCTGCATTCAATGCAATAACCGCTGCCGGTCCCGCAGCCAGAGCGTCGTATGCCAGGCGCAGGCACGGAAACCGCACCAGATCGGGCTTCTCGAAGTCCAAAGAACCGATCCGGGCAAGATCAAGAAAATCAGCGCCTGAGGGTATCCGCGCCGGATACCCCAGCGCATGTGCGATCGGTGTCCGCATATCCGGATTGCCGAGTTGCGCGAGCACCGAACCGTCGCAATACTCAACGAGGGAATGAATGACGCTTTGCGGATGAATGACAACCTCAATCATCGAAGGGGTAGCGCCAAACAGGAAGTGAGCCTCAATGACTTCAAGCCCCTTGTTCATCATGGTTGCCGAATCAACGGAAATCTTTCGCCCCATTGACCAGTTGGGATGGGCAACAGCCTGCTGGGGCGTCACCTGCGCCATCAGCGCTGCCGGCATCGTGCGAAAAGGACCGCCGGATGCGGTCAGCAGTATCCTGCGCACACCGGATTCCGCGAGTGGACCACGACGGTTGGCCGGCAAGGCCTGGAAAACGGCATTGTGCTCGCTGTCGATGGGCAACAGCTCTGCACCACTGGCCCGCACGGCAGACATGAACAATCCGCCCGCCGTAACCAGGGCCTCCTTGTTTGCCAGCAAAACCCGCTTCCCCGCAGTTGCTGCGGCAAGCGTCGGGCGCAGTCCGGCGATGCCGACGATGGCAGCCATGACTGTTGATACTTCCGGTAGTGCCGCCACGGTTTCCAGCGCTGCAACACCACACAACACCTTTGTTTCCACTGCCGCAGCGCGCAAACGCTGCGACAGCCGGGCAGCGTCGTCCGCTTCAAGGACAACCGCATACCCGGGCTTGAAGCGGCAGCATTGCTCAAACAGAAGATCAATCCGGGTTCTTGCAGTCAATGCAGTGACGGAAAACCGGTCCGGATTGCGTGCCACAACATCAAGAGTGCTTACGCCAATGCTGCCGGTCGAACCAAGTATGGTCAGATATTGCATAGGCTCAGACACGCTGCATCATCCAGCTCAACGCCAGCGCCGCAAGCGGCAACGTCGATGTCAGCGCGTCGATGCGATCGAGGACGCCACCATGTCCGGGGAGCAATCGCCCACTGTCCTTGACGCCCGCCTGACGTTTGATCCACGACTCGAAGAGATCCCCAATGATGCTCAGCGGAAAAAGGATGGCCACCAGCAATGCGGCAATGAGGCCCAGCCCCGGCGCCGCCGGCGCGAAACCGAATTCCCAGACCGCTGCATGATACACCGCCACCGCGACAGCCGCTCCAGCGACGCCTTCCCAGGTTTTCCCTGGACTGATGGCCGGCGCAAGCTTGCGACGTCCCCACTGATGACCGGCAAAATAGGCAGCGCTGTCGGCAACCCAGACTACCCCCAGTATCGCAAGCAGAACCCACGGCTGTTCCTGCAAACGAAGCAGCGCGAGCCAGGTCGGAACCAGCAGCAACCAGCCTGTTGCGATCAACATCCCCACTGACCGAACCTGCCATCCGTTTTTGAGCCACGGCGGCACCACGATCAGCCAGAAAATTGCCGAAGCCGCAAAAATCGACTGCTCAAGGCCGGGCAGAAACACGGGAAGTTCCGTGAGCAATAGTGCAGCAATCGTGGCGAGCACCAGAGCACAGAATGACCAGCGCCCGACTAAACCAAAGCCCGCCAGTGTTGCCCATTCCCAGGCACCTGCAATGACCAGGGGCAGCAACCCGAGTCCCCACCAGAACTGTTGCAGGAAAAACAGGCCTCCGACAAACAGCGGCAACAATACGGCTGCAGTCAGTATTCGTTTAAAGAGCATGACTTGGGCGTTTTACGGCGCGGTCAGCCGTTTGCCTTGCGGCCGTGCGCCTCCGCAGCACCAGCAACCTGCTCGCTGGTGCGGCCAAAACGCCGCTCGCGCTGGCGATAGGAATCAAAGGCCAGATCCAGCGCCTGACCATCGAAATCGGGCCACAGCGTTTCTGTAAAGTACAACTCGGTGTACGCCAGTTGCCAAAGCAGAAAGTTGCTGATGCGTTGCTCGCCACCGGTGCGTATGAAGAGATCCGGCTCGGGAATATCGCCCATTGAAAGGTAAGGCGTCAACTGCGCCTCGGTCCAGGGCGCACCGCTTGAGCCGTGTTCGCGACGCAGGCGGTCAACGGCCTGCAGAATGTCCCACCGGCCGCCATAATTTGCAGCGACAGTCAGCGTCAGCCCGGTGTTACACGCCGTCAATTGCTGGCCAGCTTCAATGAGATCGATGAGCTTCTGGTCGAAGCGCGAAATGTCACCGATCGCGCGGAAACGGATTCCGTTCTGATGCAGCCGATCCACTTCCTGCTGCAGGGCACTGACAAACAGCTGCATCAGCATTGATACCTCGTCCGCAGGACGGCGCCAGTTCTCACTGCTGAATGCAAAAAGAGTCAGTGCCTTGACGCCGCGATCCGTACAGGCACGCACGATATTTCGGACCGCCTCAACCCCTTTGCGATGTCCGGCAATGCGCGGCAGGAACCGTCGTTTGGCCCAGCGACCGTTGCCATCCATGATGATCGCAACGTGACGCGGCACGCCATCAACAGAAGGAATTTCCTGCGTGGAACTGGCCACTGATCAGATCGCCATGAGGTCGGCTTCCTTGACCTCCAGGACCTTGTCGATTTCCGCGATCGAGCGGTCAGTCAGCTTTTGCACTTCATCCTGTGCCCGACGCTCGTCGTCCTCGGCCACTTCTTTTTTCTTGAGAAGATCCTTCAGATGCGTATTCGCATCGCGACGGATGTTGCGGATCGCCACACGTGCATTTTCACCTTCGTGACGGACCACCTTGATCAAATCCCTGCGCCGCTCCTCGGTCAGTGCCGGCATCGGCACCCGCACCATGTCGCCCTGGGTCATCGGATTCAGGCCCAGGTCGGAATCGCGAATCGCCTTTTCGATGGCTTGGGCCATCTTCTTTTCATACGGGCTGACCCCGATCGTACGGCCATCGACCAACGTCACGTTGGCAACCTGCGGCAGCGGTGTCGGATTACCGTAATACTCAACCATCACATGATCAAGAATGCCGGTATGCGCACGACCCGTGCGAACCTTGCCGAGGTCGGTCTTCAGCGCCTCGATCGTCTTCTTCATTTTCTGCTCAGCGTTCTTCTTGATGTCAGCAATCATTTACGCCTCCAGTCAAACGTGGACCATTGTGCCTTCATCTTCACCCATCACCACCCGCTTCAGCGCCTGCGGCTTGAAGATGCTGAAAACGTTGATCGGGAGCTTCTGGTCACGACACAGCGTCAGCGCCGTGGCATCCATGACCTTCAGATTCTTGATGATGGCTTCATCAAATGTCAGCTTGCGGTAACGCATGGCTTCAGGATGTGTTTTCGGGTCATCGGTGTAAACGCCATCAACCTTGGTTGCCTTGAGCACCAGATCAACGTTCATTTCCATTCCCCGCAGTGCAGCAGCCGTATCAGTGGTAAAGAAAGGATTGCCGGTGCCAGCGGCAAAAATGACGATCTTTCCCTCTTCCAGGTAACGCATGGCCTTGCCACGAATGTACGGCTCAACAACCTGCTCAATATTGAGTGCTGACTGCACCCGGCTCAACAAGCCGATCTGACGCATGGCATCCTGAATTGCAAGGGCATTCATTACGGTGGCCAGCATTCCCATGTAATCCGCAGTGGCACGATCCATGTGCGCTGCGCCGGGAGCCACACCACGAAAAATGTTGCCGCCCCCGATGACAACAGCAATTTCAACCCCAAGCCGTGCAACCTCAGCCACTTCAGCAACGATGCGATTGATGGTGTCCCGGTTAATGCCGTAACTGTCGTCGCCCATCAACGCCTCCCCACTCAGCTTGAGCAGGATGCGCTTGTATGCAGGGGCTTGAGCCATATTTAACCCTTTGATTTTAAACGCTTATGTTTTCTGTTTGGCCTGACCGACCTGGGCCATGACCTCGGCCGCAAAATCATCCTTCTTCTTCTCGATCCCTTCGCCGACCACAAACAGGTCAAAACGGGCGACGCTGGCATTCGCTGATTTCAGTAACTGTTCGATCGTCTGCTTGTCATTCTTGACGAAAATCTGACCGAGCAAAGTCACTTCCTTGAGGAATTTCTGCACCGACCCTTCGACGCGCTTTGCCATGATTTCCGGCGGGATCGACTTGCCGGATTTGGCGGCATCTTCCGCCGCTTTTTCAGTGGCTACACGGCGCTCGGCCTCAATGGCTTCCGGTGCAACGCCCGTGGCATCAAGTGCCTTCGGTTTGCTTGCTGCAATATGCATTGCAATGTCTTTGGCCAAAGTATCGTCACCACCGACCAGATCAAGCATGACGCCGATCTTCGCGCCGCCGTGAACATAGTTGGCAAGTTTGCCTTTGGCGTCGACCGGGGCAAACCGCCGGATCGATACATTCTCACCGATCTTGCCGATCAGGGCCTTGCGCCGCTCCTCAACCACTACCCCGTCTATCGTCATTGCGGAAATGGCCGCGACGTCAGCCGGTTTTTGTTCAGCCGCAAGTTTCGCCAGTGCCGCAGCAAAAGCCAGGAAGTCATCGTTCTTTGCAACAAAATCGGTCTCGCAGTTAATTTCGAGAATGGCACCCTTCTTGCCATCAGCTGAAATATGAACCGCGACTACGCCCTCGGCTGCGACGCGTGAAGAAGCTTTGCTCGCCTTGTTGCCGAGTTTTACACGCAGAATTTCTTCGGCCTTGCCCAGATCCCCGCCAGCTTCGGTCAGCGCCTTTTTGCATTCCATCATCGGGGCATCGGTCTTCTCGCGGAGTTCCCGTACCATACCCGCTGTAATTTCCACCATTGCTGCAATTCCTCTTACGCAAATTTAAAAAAAAGGGGCTGAGCCAGCCCCTTGAATATGCTGTCGAGCCTGATCAGGCTGCAGCTGATTCGCCGTCTTCAACCTCGACAAACTCGTCCGAACCGGCTTTAACGATTTCCTTGATGCTGTTGTTGCGACCTTCCAGAACGGCATCCGCCATACCACGGGCATAAAGCTTGATCGCACGGCTGGAGTCGTCGTTGCCCGGGATGATGTAATCAACACCTTCAGGCGAATGATTGGTATCAACCACGCCGATGACCGGAATGCCCAGCTTCTTGGCTTCGGTTATCGCTCCCTTCTGGTAACCGACGTCAATGACGAAAATCGCGTCGGGCAGGCTGCTCATGTCTTTGATGCCGCCGAGGCTGCGCTCAAGCTTGGCAATCTCGCGCTCGTAAACCAGACCTTCTTTTTTCGACAGCTTCTCGAATGAGCCGTCTTCACGCATCGCCATCATGTCCTTGAGGCGCTGGATCGAGCCCTTGACCGTTTTGTAGTTGGTCAGCATGCCGCCGAGCCAGCGGTAGTCAACATAGGGGGAACTGCAGCGCAGCGCTTCCTCGCGAACGATATCGCGGGCCTGGCGCTTGGTGCCGACAAACAGCACGGTACCCTTGTTCGAGGTGATCTGGCGCACGAATTTCAGCGCATCCAGATACATGGCCATCGTCTTTTCGAGGTTGACGATGTGGATCTTGTTGCGGTGACCGAAAATGTACGGAGCCATTTTCGGATTCCAGTAACGGGTCTGGTGGCCGAAATGAACGCCGGCCTCAAGCATTTCACGCATGGTGACTGACATGGTTCTGAATCTCCTGTTAGGGTTAATCCGCCACCTGCCCAAGACAACCCGGAATCCGGGCACCCTTAACGTCGGCAGGTGTGTGTAATAACGGCCGGCAACCATTGCACGGCCGATCGAGCTAACTTGTTATTTTAGCACGTAAAGCCTCTTTTTCTCAAGCATCCGGACACCCGCGGATTCACCCTCCGGGAGGGCTCGCCGGGCCGCTCATTTATCGAATTTTTTGAATGGTTACAACCTGTTAGAATCGCCACCTGCCTATTCACTGCAACCCCGCGCAGCCCCGCATGGCGCGCATCGAAAGCGCCGTCATGGCCGTAGAAATCAAAACTCCCCAAGATATCGAACACATGCGCGTGGCCGGCCGCCTCGCCTCCGAAGTTCTGGATTTCATCACCCCCCACGTCCAGCCCGGCATCACCACCGGCGAACTTGACCGGTTATGCCATGACTATATGGTCAACCAGCAGGGAACCATTCCGGCGCCGCTGAATTACACCCCGCCGGGGTACACGCCCTACCCGAAATCGATCTGCACATCCGTCAACCACGTGGTGTGCCACGGGGTGCCTGGAGAAAAGCGCCTCAAAAACGGCGATATCGTCAACCTCGACATCACGGTGATCAAGGACGGTTACCACGGCGACACCAGCCGCATGTTTTTCGTCGGACCACCGTCGATCCAGGCGCGCAGACTGGTCGATCTGACCTACGACTGCATGTGGCGCGGCATCCGTGCAATAAAACCCGGAAACACGCTCGGCGACATTGGTCATGCCATTCAGTCGTATGCTGAACGCAATGGCTTCAGCATCGTAAGGGAGTTTTGCGGTCATGGCATCGGTCGAAAATTCCACGAAGACCCGCAAATTCTTCACTACGGCAGCCCCGGAACGGGCATGCGCCTGGAAGCCGGGATGATTTTTACCGTTGAACCCATGATCAATGCCGGCCGTCCCGATATCCGCCAGATGGCTGACGGCTGGACCATCGTCACCAAGGACCACAGCCTGTCTGCCCAATGGGAGCACACAGTGCTGGTGACAGCGGACGGCCATGAAGTCTTGACTCTGTCCGCAGGCAGTCCGCCGCCCGCCTGATCGCTGAAGTTCAATGCGAACCGCGACTGCGACTCCGTCCCGCGCCATCACCCCTGCCGGCATCAGCGCACAACGCACAGCGCTGGCGGCAGATCGCACGTCCATACGCGAACATTTCGAATCCGGACAACTCGGTCGAGACCTGCTGAAAAAACTCGCAGTTTTGACGGATCGGCATCTGCGGCAGGCCTGGAAAGCACAGGAAATGCCCCCGAGCGCAGCACTGATCGCTGTCGGAGGGTACGGCCGTGGCCAGCTTTTCCCCTATTCAGACGTCGATATCCTGATCCTGCTGCCGGAATTGCCGGATGAAGCACTGCGTTCCAGACTGGAATCGCTGGTCGGGCATTTCTGGGATATCGGCCTTGAAACGGGCCACAGTGTGCGCACACTGGATGAATGTTTTGAAGTTGCAGCATCCGACATTACGGTGCAAACAACCCTTCTCGAGTCACGCCTGATCAGCGGCAACCGCGACCTCTACCGCCGTTTCACCCGCCGCCTGCAGAAGTCGATCGACCCGATTGCCTTTCTGCGCGCAAAGCTGATTGAGCAACAGGACCGGCATTCGCGCCACCAGCAAACAAATCTTGAGCCCAACCTGAAGGAAAGCGCAGGTGGCTTGCGTGATCTGAATACCATCCTGTGGATATCGCGGGCTGCAGGCCTCGGCCGGACCTGGCTCGAGCTGGCACGCCGCAGTTTCATTACGCCTGACGAAGCGGCAGCAATCGGCCGCCACGAACGTCTGCTCGACATGCTGCGAATACGCCTGCATTACCTCGCCGGTCGCCGCGAAGACCGGCTGCTGTTCGATCACCAGACCGCACTGGCGAAACAACTGGGATTTGCCGAACGCGCCGCAAAACGTCCCAGCGAGCGGTTGATGCAGCGTTATTACCAGACCGCCAAATCGGTATCACAGCTGAACACCATCCTGCTGCAAAACCTCGAGCGGCGGATCTCGCCGCCCGGCAACCGGCAGGTCAAACCGCTTAATGAGCGGTTCGTGATCCTCGGTGAGCTGCTTTCCGCACCCGACGAAACCATATTCGAACGCGATCCCTGCGCCATTCTGGAAGTTTTTTCCTTGATGCAAAATCATCGCGAAATCAAGGCGATCGGTGCGTTCACTTTGCGTGCACTGTGGCGTGCGCGTCGCCGCATCACTCCTGCGGCACGCCGCGATCCGCGCATGCGCGAACAGTTCATGGCCATCCTGCGCAGCCCTACCGGGGTGATTCGCGAACTGCGCCGCATGCACCAATACGACATTCTGGGTCGCTACATTCCCGCGTTCGGGCGCATCGTCGGACAGATGCAGCATGACCTGTACCACGTCTACACCGTTGACGAACATATCCTCAAAGTCGTTCGTAACCTGCGGCGCTTTGCAGTGCCTGAACTCGCCCACGAGTTCCCGCTTTGCAGCCGGCTTATGAGTGAATTTGATCGTCCGGAACTGCTATATCTGGCCGGCCTTTTTCACGACATTGCCAAAGGACGCGGCGGCGACCACTCCGAACTGGGCAAGGCGGATGCACTTCGCTTCTGTAAGGCGCATGGCCTCAGTCCGGCTGACTGCGACCTTGTTGCCTGGCTCGTTGAAATGCATCTGGTAATGTCAGCGACAGCACAAAAGCAGGATCTGTCCGATCCGGAGGTCATTCACTCCTTTGCCGGACGCGTTGGTAACGAACGCCACCTTGTTGCCCTTTACCTGTTGACGGTAGCAGATGTCCGCGGAACCAGCCCCAAGGTCTGGAATGCGTGGAAAGCGAAATTGCTCGAAGACCTTTTTCACGGCACACGCCAGTTGCTTGCCGGTGAACGCAGTGAACGCCAGGATGGCCAGCGCGCGCGGCAGGAAGAAGCCATGGCCACGCTGTTGCTGTATGCCATCGCAGAGCCCGCGTATGCCGACTTCTGGCAGCAACTCGATACTGCTTATTTCCTGCGGCATGAACCCCAGGAAATCGCCTGGCACACACGACATCTTTATTCACATGTGACCTCGGCAACTCCCGTGGTCCGGGCACGCCTGTCACCGATCGGCGAAGGTTTGCAGGTGCTGGTCTATGTGCCGGACCAGAAGGAACTGTTTTCGCGCATCTGCAGTTTCTTTGAAAGCATCAGCTTCGATATTTTTGAAGCGAAAGTCCATACCACCCGGCATGGCTACGCCCTGGATACCTTCCAGATCCAGGACACCTCCGGGCGCCAGAGCGAATACCGCGACCTGATCAGCTATATTGAATATGAACTGACAGACCGCCTGTCAAACAAATCTCCGCTCCCGCCGCTAAGCAAGCCGCGGATCAGCCGCCAGCTGCGGCATTTCCCCATTTCGCCGGAAGTGAATATTCAGACTGACGAACGCGGCGCCTATCGCATGCTGTCGATTGTCGCCGGCGATCGCCCCGGGCTGCTGTCGCGCGTTTCCCGGACACTGACCGCCTTCGACATCAATCTGCACTCCGCGAAAATCAATACCCTCGGCTCGCGTGCCGAGGACACTTTCGTCGTCAGCGGCAGTGCATTGAACAATCCCAAGACCACCGTGCGTTTTGAAAGCGAACTGCTCGATCAGTTACGAATCTAGTCGTCGCCGGGATCTTCGCCGGGAAACAGCTCTTCAGTAAAACCGAAGTCACGCATGTCGCGGATCCGCATCGGATAAAGCACGCCATCCAGGTGGTCGCACTCATGCTGCACCACCCGGGCATGGAAACCCTCGACCGTCCGGTCAATCGCATTGCCCGACGCATCAAATCCCTGATAACGAAGCCGCAAAAAGCGTGGCACAAGACCGCGCATGCCGGGAACTGAAAGGCAACCTTCCCAGCCATCTTCGCGATCAGTACCGATCACAGTGATCACCGGGTTAATCAGCACCGTCTGCGGAACAGGCCCGGCATCGGGATAACGGGGATTAAATGTCATGCCGAAAATCACCACGCGCAAAGCCACGCCGATCTGCGGCGCGGCCAGCCCGGCACCATTGAGTGCCTGCATGGTGCCAAACATGTCGGCGAGCAGCGAATCCAGCTCCGGTGCATTGAAATTCTCCACGGGCTGCGAAACCCGGAGCAATCGGGGATCGCCCATGCGCAAAACAGGTCTAACGGCCACTTGGGCTCACCATCAAACGGATGATCTGGCGAACCTGGCCCATGCCCTCCCCGGCAACCGCCTGAATTTCCGCCATTGAAATTTCCCTGGCACTGTCGCCGCGACCGGCAGCGGCATTGACCACAAGCGCAAGCATGGCGTAATCCAGATCAAGTTCCCGTGCCAGCACGGCCTCAGGCATCCCTGTCATTCCGACAATGTCGGCGCCATCGCGTTCCATCCGGTCGATTTCAGCTGCAGTTTCCAGGCGCGGCCCCTGTGTCGCACCGTATGTCCCGCCGTCATGCAATTTCGCACCCGCAAAATGGCCCGTATCAAGGAGGCGTTTGCGCAAAGACTTGCTGAACGGCATTGTAAAGTCGACATGCTGAAGCGGATTGGCAATGCCATCAAAAAACGTCGCTTCGCGGCCATGGGTATAGTCGATGATCTGGTCGGGCACCACCAGAAGGCCGGTCGCCATCGGCGCAGTGATTCCGCCAACCGCTGCTACCGCCACGATTTCACGGACACCATGGGCGTGGAGTGCCCAAAGATTGGCACGGTAATTGATCCGGTGCGGCGCAATCGAATGATCGTCACCATGTCGCGGCAGAAACACCAGACTTTGGCCGTCAACGGTTCCAAATGCCAGTGCAGAGGACGGCGAACCATAAGGCGTGCTGACGACCTTGCGGTCATTGATCTGCAGTTCTTTGAAGCGGTCAAGGCCGCTGCCACCGATGACACCAAGCATGCCCGTATTCAGTCCTGTTGATCCTGCGCAAGAGCATACACCGCCGGCAGATTGCGCCATAGACCGCGCACATCCATGCCGAATCCGAACACGTAACGATTCGGCACTTTGACACCGACAAAATCCGCACTTACCGGTTTGGCCTGTGGCAGATCTTTATCTGCAAAGACCGCAATAAGCACTTCAACGGCACCGGCTTCCAGCAGTCTTTTGCGGATGGCGGCCAGAGTCAGGCCTTCATCGAGAATATCGTCGATCAACAGAACGACCCGCCCTTTGACATCCGGGATTGCGGCGCGCCACTCCAGTTCACCGCCCTTTGTTGATACACCATAGCGGGTGGCGTCGACATAATCGATATCCACCGGAAATTTCAGCAAAGGCAGCAAATGCCCTGCAAAAATCAATCCTCCGCGCATCACCACCAGCGCCAGCGGTCTTTCGCTTTTACCCAGAAAAACCGCATCGATCGCGATGGCGACCTCCACGACCGCGCCGTTCACGGCTGCAGGCGTCACCAGCAACTCGGCCCGTTCGGGCAATCCGCGGATATCAGGCACTGCGGACATCAATAGGTGAACGTAACCACGTCGTCGTCCATCGCCTGTTCGATGATGTAGGCACCGCCCACGATTTCAGTAATTTCCGGAATCAGGTCATCACCCCAAAGTTCCAGCGTCGGCGTGCATACCTTGAACTGGACGCCTGCCTCGTGTGCGTCTTTCATGAAGTCATAGACGTTCTTCAGCGAACCTTCCTTGACGTAAAGACTCTCCGCGACGCCCTTCTTGGCCAATTCGCCGGCGCGCGCAGTGAGTATCACCTCGACTTCGTAGTCCATCGCTGCCGCAACCGTGGCCTGGAAAAACGGCGCCCCCAGCTCCGCACCGTTAGTCGGATCGGTATT
>Ga0315906_10001431_pt1 | contig 35396 bp, 28 predicted proteins | sample LakEriMetagenome_4_FD_203526 | JGI IMG/M metagenome (GOLD analysis project Ga0315906, IMG submission 203526) | Freshwater fungal communities from buoy surface, Lake Erie, Ohio, United States - Buoy 2 MA122 | ecosystem: Environmental > Aquatic > Freshwater > Lake > Lake biofilm | place: USA... | reverse complement strand
TCGCGCAGATACCAGAGCAGCGGGCGATCTTCATCGCCGGCGTATTCCTGTTCCTTGCCGTTGATCGTCAGTTTCATGGCAACCCTCCGCCGTCAGCCTGTCAGGCCGTGAATTATCGAACAGCGCCACGGCGCTGCAATGTGAGCCCAAGTGAGCATTCGCTCACATCTATGGAAGAACTTGCACGCAACTGATCACGCCTGTGCCGCGAAAGCGATATGCCCAGCCAACTACAGCGAAGACGACTAGTGGACAGGCGGTTCTGCGGCGGCCTTCTTGTCCTTCCGCTTGCGTGACACCAGGTTCAGGAATTCGACGAAGGCCGAGAACGCCATGGCCGCGTAGATGTAGCCCTTGGGCACGTGGATGCCGAAGCCGTCGGCGATCAGCACCATGCCGATCATCAGCAGGAAGCCGAGCGCCAGCATCACGACCGTCGGGTTGGCGTTGATGAAACGCGAAAGGGGGCCGGCGGCCAGCAACATCACGGTGACCGCAGAGATGACGGCGATGAACATGATGACCAGGTGATCGGTCATTCCGACGGCGGTGAGGATCGAGTCGATCGAGAACACCAGGTCGAGGATGATGATCTGGAAGATGGCGGCGCCGAAATTGAGGGCGGCGCGGCCAGCGATGGGCGCATCCGCCTTGTGGTCGGTGCCGGGGTCCATCGTGTGATGGATTTCCGACGTGGCTTTCCAGACCAGGAAGAGCCCGCCCGCGATCAGGATGAGGTCGCGCCAGGAGAAAGACGTCTCGAACGTCGGCTCGCCGTGCTCACCCGGCGGCCCGGTTATGCCAAGGTCGATCACCGGCTGCACCAGTCCGACGATCCAGGTGATCGTGAACAGCAGGAGCAGGCGCATCACCAGCGCCAGCCCGATACCGATATTGCGCGCCTTCGCCCGCTGTTCCTCGGGCAGCTTGTTGGTCAGGATCGAGATGAAGATAAGGTTGTCGATGCCGAGGACGATCTCCATGACCACCAGCGATACCAGCGCCGCCCACGCGGCCGGATCATTCAGCAGCGGCGTAAAGTCGAAATCCATGGTGATGGCAGCTCCCTCAGCCAAGGCGGCTGATGGGCTATGTAGGGGGATTGCCGCCCGGAGTTAAGCAGAAAGCGAGGGGTCGGCGCCTTTACGCAAGGCGAAGGCGCATGATGAATTCGTCATCAATCGTGTCGCCGACCTTGAACTTGTAGCCGCCGACCTTCTCGAAGCCCCGGCTTTCGTAGAGCGCGATCGCCTTGTCGTTGGATTCCCAGACGCCGAGAAACAGGTTCTTTGCGCCGCGCTGGCGCGCCCGTTCGATGGCCCAGGCGAGAAGGATGCGACCGACGCCGACGCCCTGTCCGTGCTGGTAGACATAGACCCGGTGAAGCTCGAGGGCCGGTTCAGGCCCGGTGTCGATCGGGAGCTTGCAGGGGCCGATCTTGCAATAGGCCACCATCCGCTTGCCCGAATAGGCGGTACGGACCTCGACATCGGGGTCCTTGAGGTCGACCTCCATCTTGCTGATGGAATAGGTCTCGTCGAGAAACTGGCGCAGGTCGCCCGGCGGATAGAGGTCGCCGAACGTCTCGGCGAACGTCTCGCGGCCAATCTCCGCCAGCCCTGCGGCGTCCTTCAGCTGGGCGTCGCGAAATGTCAGATCGCGGTCCACGATCACTCCACCAAAAACTCAGTTGTGAATGTCAGTTGCCCGGCTCGGCGCGGGAAGCATAGACGAATTCGCGGACGGCGTCGCCCAGCAACACCAATTTTGCCAGCGACCATCCGCCCTGCCTGTCGAATGCGCCCATGGGTTGCATGAGCCGGTCGGCGAGGGGTTTGCGGGGCGCTATCCAGGCATCGACCAGGGCGCGCGCCGATTCGCGGTCGAGGCTTTCGGCATGGGCGCCCGCTTTCCCGGCATGCCGGATTGCGGCAACGGTGAGTTCGCTCTGCTGCCGGGGCAGGTCGTCCGCGACGCGCTGGAGGGCGAGGCGATCCCAGTGGTCGCGAGGCTGGAGGTCGCGGGCCGCCGCGCGCATGCGGTCGAGGCCGAGTTGTGCGCCGACCTGGTGCTGCACGTACAGCGCGGCGGCGAGCGGCCAGCGCGTCTGCTCGGCGATATCCACGGTCTCGCGGGCCGAGGCGAGCGCGCGGATCAGGGCGACGTCATGGGCAATGTCGGCCGGCGCGCCAGCCGCGCGGTATTGCTCGGCGCGCGCCTCGACGCGGCCAAGAACGAGCGGCGAGAGCGCGGTCGGCAGTAGCGCGCGGACTTCGGCGATGGCGTCGTGCGAGCGGTCGACCGTACGGGTGATCGAGCCGGTCTGCATGAGATCGGGATCCGACAGGAATCCGCCCGCCAGCATGCGCAGGTTGGCGGAGGTCTCCACCATCATCAGCGTCTGGGCCTGGGCGGGCGCCTTTCCGTCGAGCGCGCTGATACGATCGACGAGATCATCGATGTGGAAGGCCGAGAAGGCGGCCTCGAAGGCCTGCGCGACATGGCCGGCGTCGATGCCCTCTGCGTCGCGCTTCTGGACGGCGAAGGTCGGGCCCGTGAGGTTGACGATGCGGTTCGACAGCATGGTGGCGACGATCTCGCGGCGCAGGCGGTGACGCTTGCGGGCCTCGCTGAACTTCGCAAGTTCGTCCGGGAAGTAATGAACCAGCAGCTGCTCGAATGCCGGGTCGTCCGGCGCTTTCGACGCGACGATCGATGAGAACAGGTCGAGCTTGGCGTAGGCCATGATCACGGCGAGTTCCGGCCGCGTGAGACCCAGCCCAAGCTCACGCAGCTTGCGGAAGGATTCGGTGGAGGGCAGGCCTTCGACAGCGCGGTCCAGCTTGCCCTGGCTTTCCAGCGTCTCGATCAGGCGCTCATGGCTGTCGAGATCGGCGGCGGCTGTGGCCTGCATCATGCTGAGCGCGCCGGTCTGGTCGTAGTTGTTCTGCAGGACAAGGTGGCCGACCTCGTCCGTCATGCTGGCGAGCAGGGCGTTGCGGTCCTCGGCCTTCAACGCGTGTCCGTGGATCGCCTCGGTGGTGAGGATCTTGATGTTGACCTCGTGGTCGGATGAATCAACGCCGGCGGAATTGTCGATCGCGTCCGTGTTGATCCGGCCGCCATGGCGGGCGAACTCGATACGGCCTGCCTGCGTCATGCCGAGGTTTGCGCCTTCGGCGATGACCCTGGCTTTCAGGTCCTTCGCATCCATGCGCAGCGCGTCGTTGGATTTGTCGCCGACATCAGCATGGCTCTGGGTCGATGCCTTGATGTAGGTGCCGATGCCGCCAAACCAGAGCAGGTCGACGTCAGCGCCGAGCAGCGCCTTCATCAGTGCGTCAGGCGTGACCGCGTCCTCGGCGAGGCCAGTCATGGCCTTCACTTCTGGCGACAGCGGGATCGATTTGGCCGAGCGTTCAAATACGCCGCCGCCCCCCGAGATCAGGCTCCTGTCATAGTCCGCCCATGACGAGCGCGGCAGGTCGAACATGCGCTTGCGCTCGTTCCACGTCGCTTCGAGACTCGCGGGGTTGGGATCGAGGAAGATGTGGCGGTGGTCGAAGGCGGCGCGCAGCTGGATGCATTTCGACAGCAGCATGCCATTGCCGAACACGTCGCCTGACATGTCGCCGATGCCGATCACGGAGAAGGGCTGGGTCTGCGTGTCGTGGCCCATCTCGCGGAAGTGGCGCTTGACCGCCTCCCACGCGCCGCGCGCCGTGATGCCCATCTTCTTGTGGTCGTACCCGACCGACCCGCCCGACGCGAAGGCGTCGCCCAGCCAGAAACTGTAATCAGCCGACAGCCCGTTCGCGATGTCGGAGAAGGTCGCGGTGCCCTTGTCGGCGGCGACGACGAGATAGGGATCTTCGCCATCCCACGCGACGACGCCCTGCGGGTGAACGGTCTTGCCGTCGATGATGTTGTCGGTGAGCTGGAGCAGCGCGCCTACGAACACCTTGTATGCAGCGATGCCGGCGGCCTGGATTTCCTCACGCGCGCCCTTGGCGGGAAGATTCTTCGGATAGAAGCCGCCCTTCGAGCCAACCGGCACGATGACAGCGTTCTTGACCTGCTGCGCCTTCACGAGGCCCAGCACTTCCGAGCGGAAGTCATCGCGCCGGTCCGACCAGCGCAGGCCGCCGCGCGCGACGGGCCCGAAGCGCAGGTGCACGCCTTCGACATCCGGCGACCAGACGAAGATCTCGCGGAAGGGACGCGGCGCCGGCAGCGGATCCGCCTCGCGGCTGGCGATCTTAACGGCGATATGGCGGTGCGGCTTGCCGGTCGCGTCCGTGAGATAGAAGTTCGTGCGCTGGAGTGATTTCACCAGGGCGAGCAGGCGGCGAAGCGCGCGGTCTGCATCCAGCGTCGCAACAGCTTCAAGCTGCTTGCCGATCTCGGCGATGACCGGCGCAGCCGCCATCGTGCGCGCGGCGAGATCGCCCCTGGTTGCCGGGTCGAACTTGATGGCGAACAGCTTCAGCAGGTTGTTCGCGATATCGGGGTGTTCGGCCAGCGCGCGGACCTGCACGAGTTCGGATGGGTCGAGGCCCGACTGGCTGCGATAACGGCAGAGCGTGCGGAGCAGGGCGGCGGCGCGCCAGTCCACGCCCAGCGCTACGACAAGGCTATTGAAGCGATCGTTCTCCGTGTCGCGCGCCCAGATTGCCTCGAAGGCTTTCTCGAAGCGCGCATCAAGCCGCTTCTGTCCGGCCGGGCGGTCGATCGCGAGATCGTGGACGTAGACTGCGCCGCCTGCATTGTCCTCGTGCTGGGATATGCGGATAGGATAGCCGACCTCCGCCTGCACGCGCAGGCCCATGCGCTCCAGGACCGGCACGATCTCCGCGAGGGCGAGCGGGTTGTCGCGATGGTAGATCTTCACGCGGCTGATATTGGCCTCGAAGTCCGGGCCCCACACGCGCGCGCGCAGCGCCTTGCCGGGCGGCAGCGCGGCGACGGCCAGGAGATCGGCAAGGCCTTCTTCCGGCTGGAAGGCCTCTTTGTAGGCGGCCGTGAAGTGCGCGTGGGTGGCGAGCGATTGATCGCCGCCGGTGGAGCGGGCGACGCGGGCCAGGGCGTCTTCCCACGTCTCGAACAGCTGGCGCATCTGGAGGTCGAGCGCGTCTTCGTCGGGCTCAGGGTGGCCGCGGTCGATGCCGATGATCAGGTGGACGCGCGCAAGCGGACCTTCGCCGAAGGAGGGGTAGTAAGCGGTGGTGCGGCCGCCATAGGCGTCGGCCAGCAGGCGGTGCGCGCGGGTGCGGAGCTCGGAATTGTAGCTGTCGCGCGGGGTATAGAGGAGCGCCGAGACATAGCGGTCGAAGCGGTCGCGGCGGATGAAGAGGCGCGTTCTCGGGCGCAGCAGGAGGCGAAGGACGCCCGAGGAAATGCGTTCGAGATCGGCTTCCGAAATCTGGAAGAGCTCATCGCGCGGGTAGGATTTGAGGACCGAGTCGAGCTGCTTCTGGGTGAAGCGCGAGCCCTGCGGCGCGGCGGCCTTCACATTCTCGATCTTGCGGCGGATCAGCGGCACTTCGTCGGCGGCGCGGATATAGGCCTCAGATGTGAACAGGCCGACGAAGCGGGTCTCGCCAATCACGTCCCCGCGCGCATCATAGCGCTTGACGCCGACATAGTCGGCATAGCTGCGGCGGTGGACGCGGGACACGAAACTGGCCTTGGCGACGATGATCGGCGAGGGCTCATTGATCAGCGCGCGGACCGTCGGCGTCAGCATGGTAGGCTCCGCTCCGCGCGAGAGCACGTTGCGTTCGTAATTGCGCAGGATGCCGAGGCCGGAGGCTTCGTCGACAAGGGGCTCCTCCGCGGCGAGGCGGCCGTCCTTGTCGATCGCGAACGTGTAGTCGCGCGCGCCCAGATAGGTGAAGTTCTCGTCCGCCAGCCAGGCGAGGAAAGCGCGCGCCTCGTCTATCTCGCCAGACGTGCGGCCGCCTGCGGCTTTCACGCTCGCAAGTTCCGCAGAGACGGATTCCATCTTCGCGCGCATGGCGTGGAAGTCGGCGTTGACGACAGCGACATCGGCGAAGGCGCCTTCGAGCCGCTTCTGCAGTTCTGCGCGCAGATGATCGTCGAGCAGCGGCAGGTGGATCTGGATGGCCGAGCGCTTGCCCTTGGGGCCTTCCACAACCGGATGCAGCACGGCGCGGATTTCAACCTTTGCCTCCTGGCAGGCGACGATGGCGCTGTCGACGAGGAAGGCCATGTCGGGGCCCACGATCTCGGCCACGTCGAGGCGGAGTGGGCGATCGCCAGCGCCCGTGGCATGACGCACGCGGATGGCGCGGGCGTCGTTGGTCTCGTTCTGCCGGTTGAAGTCCCACAGGCCAAGCGCGAGGACTGCGGCGTCTTCTGTCGTGAGGGCTAGTACATCCTCGACGAAGGCGTCGGCGCGATACTGGTCGAGAAACTCCACGACGGCGGGATCGTCAGCCGTCTTCTTTTTCGGCGCCATCGCGCTGATCGCGGCTAGCAGGTCATCCCGTGAGAAGGCGAGGTCGTTTGACAGAGGCAACTCTCCGGACGGAAAGCGTAAGGGCGCAGCAACAACGCGGGAATCAGACTGAGCGAGTGCTAAACCCGCCCGGCTTTGGCGTGCAAGGGCAGGATCGTGCAGGTTTCGTGTTGCAATGCGATGAACGCGCGCACTTCTACCCTGAAGTCGCGCCTTCCCCTTCGTCCTCTTCCTTCACGGCATAGTCACCCGGATTGCCATTGGCGGACAGCAGCACGGCGATCCAGCGGGCGCCTGGCACCTGGCCAAGCACGATCATCACCATGACGGTCAGCGGCGCAGACAGGAACATTCCGGCGGGTCCCCAGAGAGCGCCCCACACAGCCAGCGACAGCAGAACGACAAGCGGCGACAGGTTGAGGCTGTCCGCCTGCATGCGGGGGGCGACGAAATTCCCGATCAGGAACTGCCAGACGCTGACGCCCAGGAAGACGATCACGGCGCACAGCAGGCTGTCATTGGGCATCCAGTCCGGCCAGGCGGACAAGGGTTGCACGACGGCAAAGAGGGTCGGCAGGATGGTCGCGATGATCGAGCCGACAGTCGGGATGAAGTTCAGCACGAAGATCACGAAGGCCCAGAACAGTGCGTTGTCGAGACCGATGATGAGCAGGGTCACATAGGTCAGCAGGGTCGAGACTATCGAGAGCGCGGTCTGCACCCAGAGGTATTGCTCCATGGTGCGGCGGATTTCCTGCCCGATCAGGCGCGCCCGCGTGCGGTCCTTGGGGCGCTTGAAGATCTCGTCGAGCTGCTTGGAGAAGGCGCCGGCCGAGACGATAAGGAAGGCGACATAGATAAAGACCAGAACCATGTCGCCGACCAGGCTGGAAGCCACGTTCCCGGCGATCTGCGCGATGCTGGTCGCATTGCTGGAGAGGAGCTGCGCCACGGTCGGCGGCTGGGCGGACATGGCCGCCTCGGGATTCGGGATCGGAACGGCCGGAATGGCCTCGCCCGGCGCCGCGACCGGGCCGGCCGCCGCCGCCGCGTCCGCCGGGGCCAGAAGATTGAGCTGGGTATAGACCTGCTCGATGATGTCGTTGATGTGCCGCTCGTAATCAGCCGACTTGGTGACGAACTCTTCCACGGCGCCGCGGATGACGCCGATGAAGATCACGATGCTCATCACGACGATAATGACCGCAAAGAGATACGCGAGCCAGCCGGGCAGGTTGGGGAAGGGCCGGCGAATGGCGCGGGCGAAACCTTCCATCACCAGCCAGACGAAAACGGCCATGGCGAAAGGCGCAAGGATGCGAGCGCCCTGGTGCAGCACCATGCCGATGGCAACCGTGGCGATCACCCAGATGCCGGCCGTAAGCCAGGTCCGATTGTTAATCCCGTCGGAATGACGCATGCGACAGACTTATTTCGCGTCGCGCGACAAGCAAAGCAGGTTTGCAAGAATCTCGCGCTTTGTGGCGAAGCGCAGCTTCCAGCGCCGCCGAGCGCGCTTGGCGTGGCGGCGCAGGGCTTCTAGTCTGGCCGCCCAGATGACCGGAAAACAATGATGACCGACTCGATCTTCCTTGGCGGCGGCGGACCCGACTACAAGAACCCCCAGAGCCTTCTGCTGGCGCGGGCCAACCGGCATGGGCTGGTCGCCGGGGCGACCGGCACTGGCAAGACGGTGACGCTGCAGGTGATGGCCGAGCAGTTCTCGGCGGCCGGGGTTCCGGTGTTCTGCGCCGACGTGAAGGGCGACCTGTCCGGTATCTGCGTGGCCGCGACGCCGACTGGAAAGGGCCTGGAGAAGATCAACGAGCGCATCGCCCAGATCGGCATGGAGCCGATAACCTACCAGGCTGCGCCCTGCGTGTTCTGGGACATCTACGGAAAGAAGGGACATCCCATCCGGGCGACCGTCTCGGAGATGGGGCCGCAACTGCTCTCGCGCCTGCTCGGCTGCAACGACACGCAGGAAGGCGTCATCACCATCGCCTTCCAGTATGCCGACGACAACGACCTGCTGCTCCTCGACTTCAAGGACCTGCGCAGCTTGCTCGCCCATATCTCGACCATCGCGCCGGATATCCAGCGGACTTACGGGAACGTTGCGCCTGCCTCGATCGGGGCGGTGCAGCGCCAGCTGTTGCTGCTTGAACGGGAGGGGGCGCCGCAATTCTTTGGCGAGCCGGCGCTGGAGCTGGCGGATTTCATGCGGTTGGACACGCAGGGCCGCGGGTATGTCAACATCCTGGACGCAACCACGCTGATCAATTCGCCCCGGCTTTATTCCACCTTCCTGCTGTGGCTGTTGGCCGAGCTGTTCGAGCAGCTGCCGGAGGTGGGCGATCCGGACAAGCCGAAGCTGGTGTTCTTCTTTGACGAGGCGCACCTGCTGTTCGATGGAGCGCCCAAGGCGCTGGTCGACAAGATCGAGCAGGTTGTTCGCCTGATCCGTTCCAAGGGCGTCGGCGTCTACTTCGTGACGCAGAATCCGCGCGACCTGCCGGAGAACGTGCTGGCCCAGCTGGGCGCACGTCTGCAGCATGCGCTGCGGGCCTATACGCCGACCGAACGCAAGGGTGTGAAGGCGGCGGCGCAGAGCTTCCGCCCGAATCCGGCGCTGGATACGGAGACTGCGATCACCGAGCTGGGAACGGGCGAGGCGCTGGTCTCATCACTCGATGTAAAGGGCGCGCCGACCGTGGTGCAGCGGACGCTCATCCGGCCGCCTGCCTCGCGACTTGGCCCCGCGACGGATGCCGAGCGGGCGGCGGTTCAGGCGCTGAGCCCGGTGGTGATGAAGTACGATGCGCCGATCGACCGCGAGTCCGCCTACGAGATCCTGACCGGCCGCGAAGCGCAGGCGGCGAAAGAAAAGGATGCGCTGAAGCGGGCCGAAGCAGCCGCGGCGGAAGCAGCAAAGGCGCGCAAGGAGGCAGCGAAAGCGGCTGCAGCAAGCAGGGCGCCTGCCCCGGCGAAGACCGCGACTGCCCGCGCGCCGGCAGCCCGCAAGTCGACGCGGCAGACGCCAGTTGAAGCCGCGGGCAGCACATTCATCCGCACCGCCGCGCGCGAGGCGACCAAGTTCATCTTCCGCGGCATGTTCGGGAACCGGAAGCGCTAGCCGGATGTGCGGGAAGTTCACCCAGATGGCGACGTGGTCGGAGGTCGTGGCCTTCTCCCGCCCGCTGACGGCCATTCCCGATGGCGAGACAGTGACCGTCTCGACGCCAATGCGGATCGCGAAGGTGATGCGGCTGGGCGAAGATGGCGGGCGCGAGCTTGCGCCGATGCGCTGGGGCTTCTCGAAGCCTGAGAACCCGTCGTTCAAGCCCGATCACATGCACGCCCGCGCCGAGACAATCGATACGCGGCCGACATTCTCGGAGGCCTTTGCCGAACGTCGCGGGATTGTGCTGGTGGAAACGTTCAACGAGGGCGAGGCGCTGGACAACGGCAAGACCCAACAGTGGGTTATCCGCCCGAAGGACCGCAAGCCGATCGCCATCGCCGTTATCTGGGACGAATGGGTCGGGGATACGGGGTCCGAGGCGACCTTTGTGATGGTCACAGTGCAGCCGAACCCACTGATCGCGCGCATCACCGACAGGATGCCGGCCATCCTGCGCCAGAAAGACTGGGGCGTGTGGCTGGGTGAAGATGATGCGCCACTGAAGGATGTGAAAGCGCTGCTCAAGACCTTCGATGATGAGGGGAATTGGGAGATGGCTGAGCAGGTTACGGCGAAATCCGCGAAATCCGCGAAGCCGAAAGCGCAGGGCGACCTGTTCTGACATTGCAGGCGTGATCGTCACGACACGGATGATCTGCGATGAGCCACGCAAGACTTTCTGCAAAAAACTTTGCACGAAGAGTCGCGAACGCGATTCTGGAAACTTCGCGTTCAGCTTCTCACGGCAGGTTGCGGCTCATCAGATCGATCGATGACTGCCGCGAGCAGCATCGCCAACAGAGAAGCAGGAGAGCAGAATGCCTACCTCGAAAAAGACCGTCACGAAGAAACCGGTTGTGAAAGCCGCCGCCAAGCCCGTCGCAAAAGTGATCGCGATGCCGGCGCCGATGCCGTCCGCGCCGATGCCGGCTCCGGTTGCGATCGCGCCGGTGTCGAACGTGATCCCGATGCCGAAGAAGCCGGTTGCCAAGAAGCCGGTCGCGAAGAAGAAGCCGGTCGTGAAGGCTTCGGTGAAGAAGCCCGCCGCCAGGAAACCCGCTGCGAAGAAGCCGGCGCCGAAGATGAAGATGGCCGCCGCCGCCGTGAAGCCCGCCAAGAAAGTGGCGCGCAAGAAGAAGTAGGACCTACCCGACGGGTAGATATCCTCCGACAGGATGCGACGGCGCGACCTTCACAGGTCGCGTCGTTTGCGTTTGGGCTGGTGAGCCCGGCGCAGGCCTACGGCCGATAGATCAGCAAGAACCACAACCCTGCAGCTGAAACAGCGGAGATCGCAGCGCCTGTGAGGAGCCACGCCCAGCCGGTGGTCTGCTTGACGATGACGGGAGCAGGCGGGGGCGAGGCGGCGCGGTTCAAGGCCTCGTCGAGCCTGGCGAGGGTCTCGGGCAGGCGGCGGAGGCGGGCGAAGGCTTCGCGGGCCGCGTCGATGGCGAGTTTGCGGACACCCTCGGCGCCGAATTCGCGGCGGCTCCAGCGTTCGACGATGGGCTGGGCGGCCTGCCAGATATTGTGGGCCGGGTCGATCGTGCGGGCGACGCCTTCGACCTGCACCATTGTTTTCTGGAGCAGGATAAGCTCGGGGCGCAGGTGCATGCCGAACTGGCGGGTGATGTCGAACAGCTGCAGCAGGACGCGGGCCATCGACAGGTTGGACGCGTCCTTGCCGAAGATGGGCTCGCCGACGGAACGCAGCGCCTGGGCGAACTCGTCCATCGAGTGCGAGGCGGGAACGTAGCCGGCCTCGAAGTGGACGCGGGCGACGTGCTTGTAGTCGCGGTCGAGAAAGCCCTTGATGATCTGGGCGAGGAACAGCCGCTCGTTGGGGCCGATGCGGCCCACGATGCCGAAGTCGACCAGCACGAGACGCCCGTCGGGCGCGAGGATCATGTTCCCTTCATGAAGGTCGGCATGGAAGAAGCCGTGATCAAGGGCGCAGGCGAGAAAGCCGCGCGTGATGCGGTTGGCGAGATCGATGCGCTGCTCGGCCGACATCGGGCCTGGGTTGGTGAGGGAGCGGCCCTCGATCCATTCCGTGGTGAGGACGCGCTGGCTGGTGCGCTCCCAGTCGACCTGCGGGGCGTGGACATAGCCGTCGATGGCGGCGATCTCGGCGAATTCCGAGGCGGCGCCCGCTTCGAACCGCAGGTCCATCTCGCGGGTGAGGGAGGTCGCCATCGTGTCGATGAAGGCGGCCGGCTCCATGCGCTGGACTTCCGCGTTGCCGTGCTTCTGCGCTGAATAGGCAATACGCTTCATGGCGCGGAGTTCGAGTTCCATCGTGCGCTCGATATTGGGGCGAAGGATCTTTACCGCACGCGGCCCCTTGGGCGTTTCGATGCGGTGGACCTGGGCGACGGAGGCGGCGGCGATCGGGTTGCCGAGATCAGGGAACAGGTGATCTGTCCCGGCGCCGAACTCGGAGCGGAGCGTCTTCAGGGCCTGCGATTTCGGGAAGGGCGGGATCTGGTCCTTGAGGCGAGAGAGATCATTTGCGGCTTCAACGCCGATCACGTCGGGGCGCGTGGCCATGAACTGGCCAAGCTTGATCCAGGCGGGGCCGAGCTTTTCCAGCGCGCGGGCGAAGCGTTCGCCGGGGCGGCCGCGACCGCCGCCGCCGGGAAGGATGCGGAGGACGGCGCCCGCGGCTTTCGCGGCAAACGGAATCCGCGAGCGGTAGGCGTCGGGAATGATGACGTCGTTGCGAACCATGACCGCGCCGGCGCGGGCGAGGCGCAGATAGTCGCTGAGTGCAGTGAGCATCCTACACCGCCCATCCGGTGTGGAGGGCGGCGATGCCGCCGGAATAGTTCCAGTAGTTCACCTCGCCAAAGCCGGCGGCGCGGATGCGCTCGGCGAAATCGTCCTGGTTCGGAAAGCGGCGGATCGATTCGACGAGGTATTTGTAACTGTCCTTGTCGCCCGTCACGAGACCGCCGAGCGCCGGGATCACGTTGAACGAATACTGGTCGTAAGCCTGCTGCAGAACGCGGTGCGTCATGTGCGAGAATTCGAGGCAGGCGAAGCGGCCTCCGGGTTTCAGCACGCGGCGGAATTCCGACAGCGCCTTGTCGATCTCGACGACGTTGCGGATGCCGAAGGAGATCGTCACAGCGTCGGCGCAGCGATCCGGGAAGGGGAGTGCGGCTGCATCGCAGGCGAGGCGGGGCATGTTGTGGTCGTCGGGCTTGATGCCGGCGACGAGCATCGCCTCGTTGATGTCGGAAACGAAGGTCATCGTTTCGGCCGTCACATTGCGGCGGCGGGCGACATCGTTGGCGCGTTTCTGGAAGGCGCGGGCGACGTCGCCGGTTCCGCCCGCCACATCGATAAGCGTCTCGCCGGGCTGGGGGTTCAGCCAGGCGATCATGTTGGCTTTCCAGATCCTGTGGACGCCTGCCGACATGAGATCGTTCATCAGGTCGTATTTGCCAGCAACCGACGCGAACACGCCTTTGACGCGGCGGGATTTTTCATCCCGGCTGACATCCTCGAATCCGAAGGAAACCTTGTCTTCGTCCATCCGACGAACATAGGCGAACGGCCCGCCCGCGGCTATATGCACGCGATGCCAGAATTGCCTGAAGTCGAGACTGTTCGTCGCGGGCTCAGCCCCGCGATGGAAGGTAAACGCATAATCCGGGTGGAGACGCGCCGGGCGGACCTGCGTTTCCCGTTCCCGGAGAACTTTAACCAGCGCATCGAGGGCGCCCGGCTGGACCGTCTGGGACGGCGGGCGAAATACCTTGTGGGCGAGTTGTCCAATGGCGAGGCGCTGATCATGCACCTGGGCATGACAGGGCGATTCACGGTCTCCGGATCGACGCCAGGGAAATTCCACCATCAGGCAGGGGCGGACGAAAAGCACGACCATGTCGTGTTCGGCATCCAGGGCGGCGCGCGCGTGGTGTTCAACGACGCGCGGCGATTCGGCTTCATGGACCTGTGGGCGCTGGAGGATCTCGCGAACTATCCGCCGTTTGCGGGGATGGGCCCGGAGCCGATCTCGAACGAATTCTCGGGCGCTTATCTGTCGGAGGCTTTCCGCGGGAAGAAGACGCCTGTGAAGTCGGCGCTGCTGGACCAGACTGTCGTGGCGGGGCTGGGCAACATCTATGTGTGCGAGGCGCTGTTCCGGTCGGGCATTTCGCCGAAGAAGCTGGCGGGGTCCTTGAGGAAGGACCGGCTGGAGCGGCTGGCGATCGACGTGCGCAGAGTGATCGAAGAGGCGATCGTCGCTGGCGGCTCGACCATCTCGGACTTCAAGACGGCTGATGGCGAGCTTGGATACTTCCAGCACTCCTTCCAGGTCTATGACCGGGAAGGCGAGGGGTGTGTTGTGTGCGAGAAGCCAGTAAAGCGGATGGTGCAGTCGGGGCGATCGACGTTCTACTGCGCGGTTTGTCAAAGGACATGAGGGCTCGATCCCTGCCGCGGGGCGGCGGGGTTGGTGCGGTCCTTCTGATTCCGTTCACGCCGGCTCAGGCGCAAACCTCTCAGCCGTGTCCTCCGCGAAGGCGGAGGTCTGGTCAGCGCGCATTGGCGCGCTTCTGTGGGCGCCAGTCTGCGCTTCGTGCAGGACTGGACCCCGCCTTCGCGAGGGGCGCCGACTTTGTCCGCTTCCATTCGGAATGACCCAGTGAGTGGGGCTGGATTCCTGAGCGCGCGTTTCCGGCGTGAATTCAGAATCCCGGGATGTTTGGCTTTCGTGCGGCTACGGCCCGACCACGCAAGCATCCAGCTTGTCGCGTTTGACCATGGCCATCAGCGACTGGATGCGGGTGTTGCGGCGGCCGGAGGCGTACTGGCCGTCGACCTTCCAGCGGTTGGGGCTGGGCAGGACGGCTGCGAGGGCTGCGGCCTGTCTTGGCGTGAGGTCTTTCGCCGAGACGTCGAAGCGTTCCTGCGCGGCCTGTTCGACGCCGTAGATGCCATCGCCCCATTCAGCGACGTTGAGGTACGTTTCCATAATGCGCGGCTTGGACCACATCCATTCCACGTTCACGGTGAAGTACGCTTCGAGGCCTTTGCGGAACCAGCCGCCGCCATTCCACAGGAAGACGTTCTTGGCGGTCTGCTGCGAGATGGTGGAGGCGCCGCGCAGGTCGCCGCCATTCTCGGCGTCCTGCATCGCGCGCTGGATTTCCTTCAGGTCGAAGCCGTCATGGGCGCAGAAATTCTGGTCTTCGGAGGCGATGACGGCGCGGACGATGTGCGGGGACATGTCCTTGAGGTCGACCCAGGTGGAGCGGACCTCGATGCCCTTCATGGCTGTGCCGGCCATGTTGAGCGTGGGTGGCGGACCGGTCCAGCCGATGGCGAAGACGGCGAGCAGGCTGACGCCGATGAAACCAAAGCCGAGAATGCCGGTCCAGAGGAGGAAGCCGACGAGGATGCGGCGCCAGAGCGGCTTGTCGTAGGAATAGCGTTCGCCCTGCGGGACGATGGCGGCGCGCCAGCGGGTGAGCACGCCGCCGGCCTCGCCGGGAGGGCGTGCAGGTTCGGGATTGCTGTCGACACGCGGCTGGCTGGCCGCGTCACGTCCCGGCGGCTGGTCTGGCTTCTCGTCCAGCATCCCACTCCTCACACACTGCGGCATCGGACTCATCGCCCCGCCGCAGCTTGTACTGTTCGTCACTCGCGGCCGGAGACAGCTGACCCAGCGCCCACACCGATGCGCCGCGAACCAGCGGCGCTGCATCGTCGAGCATCTGGATACACAAGTCCACGAGTCGCGTCTTCCCGTTATTTTCCCCGGAATTGCCAATCGCGATCATGACATTCCGGACAAAACGGTCGCGGCCAATGCGCTTTATCGGCGACCCGGCGAAGACTTCGCGGAAGGCTGCGTCATCAAGCCTCGCAAGGTCGGACAGGAGGGGCGCCGTGAGTTCTGCACGCGGATGAAACGCGGCCTCGGATGCGGCGTGGGCGAACTTGTTCCATGGGCAGGCGGCGAGGCAGTCGTCACAGCCATAGATGCGGTTGCCGATGGCGCGCCGGAATTCGCGCGGGATCGGGCCTTTCGTTTCGATAGTGAGATAGGAAATGCAGCGGCGGGCATCGAGCCGGTAGGGCGCAGGGAAGGCGTTGGTCGGGCAGATGTCGAGGCAGGCCTGACATGTCCCACATGCGTCATGAGCAGGCTCGTCCGGCGTCAGACCGGCGCTGGTCAGCATCACGCCGAGGAAGAGCCAGGAGCCATGCTCGCGGCTGACGAGATTGGTGTGCTTGCCCTGCCAGCCGACGCCCGCCTTCTGTGCAAGAGGCTTTTCCATCAGCGGCGCGGTATCGACGAAGATCTTCACGTCGTGGCCGGTGGTTGTCGCGAAGTTCGAGGCGAGCTGGCGGAGCTTGCGCTTCATCAGGTCGTGATAGTCGGCGTTCTGGGCGTAGACGGAGATGGTGGCGTGCTCGCGCCGGGTGAGCGGTTCGAGCGGGTCGATCTTCGGGCCGTAGTTGAGGCCGACGACGAGCGCCGATTTCGCGTCGGGCCACATGGCCGTCGGATGCTGGCGGCGCAGCAGGGTCTCGGCCATCCAGCCCATGTCGCCGTGGAAGCCCTGGGCTACGAAATCGGCGAGGCGGTCGCCGGCCTCCCACGCGGCATCGGCGCGGGCGATGCGGGCGACGTCGAAGCCGAGCGCGCGGGCGCTGTCCTTGAGAAGGGCTTCCGGGGTGGTCATGCGCGACTGCTAGCGAGGGGCGTGTTGGGGAGCAAGCGGTTGCCGCGTCAGCCGCTGTCGACCGGTTGGCATCCATAAATCAACCAGACGTGAGCCAGCTTGACCTCGCGTTGAGGCGGGGTTCGCGCTGATCGGGGGTGGAGCAGGCGCGCGTTGCGCATTGCGGGCGGGTGCGCAGGCGCCTAGGCTTGGGGCAGTTAGACGCGTCCCATGCTGCAGGAGATCTGACTTGCGCCACGCTCTGCTTGCCACCATCGCCACATCACTTTCGATCGCGCTTGCCTTCGGCGCGCCTGCCGCACTTGCGCAGTCGCCGACAGCGCAGACGGCACAGAAATACGATCCAACCAAGCCTTACCCGCCCTACACGGCGCCGAAGCTGAAGATCGGGCAGCCGGACCTGCAGGGCTTCTGGCACAACACGACGCTGACGAAGATGACGCGTCCGGCCGGTGTGAAGAGCCTCGTCTATACCGAGGAAGAGGTCGCCAAGATCGAGCAGGAGATGGTCGAGGAGATCGAGGAGGGCAATGCGCCGACCGCGGCGGATGCGCCGGCCGAGTACGTCATCCCGAAAGACATCAAGCCGGAATATCTCGCGGGCGGCGGGGCCACCGGCGGCTACAACCGCTTCTGGATCGATCCGGGCAATCATGTGATGCGGGTCAACGGCCAGCCGCGCTCGTCGATCATCACGACGCCGACGGGAACGGCGCCGCCGCGCAAGGCGGGCGCAACGCCTGCGCCAGCGCCCGAGCCGCCGGCCTTCGTGAAGCTGCTGGGACCGACCCCGCCGCGCGGCCAGTCGTTCGACAATCCGGAATCGCGCGCGACGGAGCGCTGCATCATCTCGTTCGGCCGCAATGCCGGGCCGCCGATGTTCGCCAACGGATTCTACAACAACAGCTACCAGATCGTTCAGTCGCCGGACCATGTCGTGATCGCAACCGAGATGGTGCACGATGCGCGGATCGTGCGGCTGAATTCGAAGCATCGCACCGACGACGTGCGGCCCTATTTCGGGGATTCGATCGGCTGGTGGGATGGCGACACACTTGTGGTGGAGACCACCCACATTCCGCAGAGCCAGCAATTCATGGGCTCGTGGAAGGACCTGAAGGTCACCGAGCGTTTCAGGCGCGTCGCCGATGACCGGCTATATTACGGCTTCACCATCGATGACCCGACGCTGTGGGATGCGCCATGGGGCGGCGAGTACGAGTTCGCGGCGCTCAATGGCAAGATGTACGAGTACGCCTGCCACGAAGGCAATTATGCGCTGCAGGGCATTCTCGAAGGCGCGCGCGTGATGGAGGCGCGCGAGGCGGCCGCAGCCAGGAAGGCGAGCGCCAAGCCGGCGAAGGGCAAGCCGTAGCCGTCGTCAGGCCGGCTGTTCGATCTTGCCCCGACGCTGGAGCTGCCAGGCGATCAGCCACCAGACTGCGGCCCACGCGGCGCCGAGGGCCCAGCCGGCCATGACGTCTGTTGGCCAGTGGACGCCGAGATAGATGCGGCTCAGGCCGATCAGCACGATGAGCGTGACGCCGTAGGTCATCACGATGATCTTGGTGCGCCGGCGTTCGTGCGCGCGGGCGAGCAGCACGCCGAGCGTGAGGTAGGTCACGGCCGAGAGCATCGCGTGGCCGCTCGGGAAGCTGGAGCTGTAGGCGTGCGAGAGGTGGGCAATGAGGTCGGGCCGGGGGCGGTCGAAGCCGAGCTTCAGCAGCGTGGACAGGATCGCGCCGCTGCCGACGGCGCCGCCGACCAGAAGGGCCGTGCCGCGCTTGCCCACCGAGAGCAGGTAGAAGACGACGCCGACCACCAGAAGGGTCAGGACCGCTATCCCTCCGAGGGCCGTCAGGTCCGCCATCATGTCCGCCAGCCATGCCGGGCCGATCGGGTTGCTGGCGTCGCCCGGCTCGCGAAGGGCCTTCAGGATCGACTCATCGAAGGCGTGCGTGTCGCCCTCCAGCGCCTCGTCGGCGATCGCCATGAAGGCGAAGGCGCCGAGGGCGACGATGCCCATCGCGATAACGGCGCCGATTTCGGAGAGGGCGAGGCGGCGGAGGTTGTGCAGAGCCTTGTCCGGCATGGGTCGTCCTTGAAGGCCCTTCTGTGATGGGTCCTGCCTCGGGTCCAGGGATGCAGGCTGACATGAACGGGCGGGACCGTGGGACTGTTCCCTCAGGTCCGGACCGGATGGCCGCAATCAATTGTTGAGAGGATTGGCCTCAGGGGAGGCTGCGGGCTATTTCCTTTGTCTGCCCAAAGTTTAAGCAGGGGTGTGTGCTGCGGAGACGGACGTACCGGGGTGGCTTCGCGATGGCGATTCCACCCGCTAGGACTGGGGTGGCATGTACAACGAAATGTTCGCTGACGACCGATCGGTCCGGGGTCCTTACGAGAAGGTCGCGGAATGGATCAACACGACCGGCGTTGACCTGCTCAACCTGCGCCAGAGCGAGGCGGAGGCCATTTTCCGCAAGATCGGCATCACGTTCGCGGTCTATGGCGAGGGGGCCGATCCGGAGCGGCTGATCCCGTTCGACCTGATCCCGCGCGTCTTCGGGGCGGCCGAGTGGCGCAAGCTGTCGCGCGGCATCAAGCAGCGCAGCCGGGCCCTGAACGCGTTTCTCTACGACGTCTATCACCGCGGCGAGATCATGCGGGCGGGCGTGGTGCCCGAGGAACTGGTCTACCGGAACGAGGCTTTCCTGCCGGAGATGGTGGGCGTCGACCCGCCGGGCAAAGTCTACAGCCACATTGTCGGCGTGGACATCGTGCGGACGGATGGCGATCGCTTCCAGGTGCTGGAAGACAATTGCCGCACGCCATCGGGCGTCTCGTACATGCTCGAGAACCGCGAGATCATGATGCGGATGTTCCCGCAGCTGTTCCAGGCCGGCATCGTCGAGGCGGTCGAGAGCTATCCGAGCCAGCTGAAGAAGACGCTCGAGGAAGTGGCCCCGATCAAGTGCGATGATGATCCGACTGTGGTGCTGCTGACCCCGGGGTCGCTGAACTCGGCCTATTACGAACACTCCTTCCTCGCCGACCTGATGGGCATCGAGCTGGTGGAGCCGCAGGACCTGTTCGTCGAGAATGGGCTTTGCTGGATGCGCACGACGCGCGGGCCGCAGCGTGTGGACGTTATCTATCGGCGGATCGACGACACATACATTGACCCGCTGGCCTTCAAGGCGGACTCGCTGCTGGGCGTGCCGGGGATTTTCGACGTCTATCGTTCGGGCGGCGTGACGCTCTGTTCGGCGCCAGGCGCAGGTGTTGCCGACGACAAGGCGATCTATGTCTTCGTGCCGGACATGATCAAATTCTATCTTGGCGAAAAACCAATCCTCGAGAACGTGCAGACATGGCGCTGCGCCGAGCCCGACCACTGCAAGTATGTGATCGACAATCTCAAGGACCTCGTTGTGAAACGGGTGCATGGCTCCGGCGGCTACGGCATGCTGATCGGACCGCATGCGGCGAAGAAGGAGATCGACGCCTTCCGCGCCAAGATCAAGGCGAACCCGAGCGAGTTCATCGCGCAGCCCACGCTTGATCTTTCAACCGCGCCGATCCTCGGCAGCGATGGCGTCGAGGAGCGGCATGTCGATTTCCGGCCCTACTGCCTGGTCGGCAAGGACATCCGCCTGACGCCGGGCGGGCTGACGCGCGTCGCGCTGAAGAAGGGGTCGCTGGTGGTGAACTCGTCGCAGGGCGGCGGGGTGAAGGACACATGGATATTGGCTGAGTGATGCAATGCTGAGCCGCACCGCTGAAAACCTGTTCTGGATGGGCCGCTACATGGAGCGCGCGGATGCGACCGCGCGCCTGATCGAGATGGGGTATCGCATGGCGATGCTGCCGGGCTCGAACGAGCAGGAGGAGTGGCGCTCAGTTGCGGCGGCGTCCGGCTCTGCGCCGGAGCTCGCTGATTCGGAGGCGAAGGGCTTAAGCGCGAGCGCAGTGGTGCAGCGGCTGCTGCTCGATCCGGACAATGCGTCATCGATCCGGTCGTGCCTTACATCGGCGCGGGCGAACGGGCGGGCGATCCGGACGGCGCTGACGCAGGACATGTGGGAGGCGCTGAACGATGGCTGGCGCTCGCTGGGGCAGATGGATGCCGATACGGCCCTGAAGAATCTGCCGTCGCTGCTGGAGTGGACGAAGAACCGGACGGCGGCGTTCCGGGGCGCGTCGGAAATCTCGCTGCTGCGGAACGATGGCTACTACTTCCTGCGCATGGGCGGTCTCATTGAACGCGCCGACATGACGCTGCGCCTGCTCGACGTGAAATACTATGTGCTGCTGCCCGAGACGGACGTGGTCGGCGGCGGGCGCGACTATCACCAGTGGACGAGCGTCCTGCGCGCGACGTCTGCCCTGCGCGCCTATCACCATGTCTACAAGGGCGACTACACGCCGTGGGGCATTGCCGACTTTCTCATTCTCAATACGGCCTTCCCGCGCTCGGTGGCGTATTGCTATCGCTCGATCAGCCGCTTCCTCGATGACCTTGCCGAACTCTATGGCGAGAAGGGATCGCCGCAGGCCGTGGCAAGCGAAATGGTCGAACAGCTGGACAAGACCGGCATCGACGAGCTGTTCCAGCATGGGCTGCACGAGTTCGTTTCCGGAGCGATCACGACGACGCGGCGCCTGTCCTTTGAAATCAGCAAGGCATATCACTTCTGACCATGCGGCTCTCGATCAAACACGCCACGACCTATGCCTATGATCCGCCGGCGGAACGCTGCGCGCTGCGGCTGCGGCTCTATCCGCCGAGCTTCGACAGCCAGCGGGTGATCTCCTGGAAAGTCAGCGTGAACGGGCAGGTGATGCCGGCGCTGCTGTCGACGGCGACGGGCGATCGCGAGTCGATCTGGACGGCGGCCGCCGGCGGCGCGGAAGTGGCGATCGTCGCGGAGGGCGAGATCGAGACGCGCGATGCGGCTGGCGTGGTCAAGGGTCTCAAGGACACCGTGCGGCCGCAGGTCTATCTGCGCCCGACGCCGCTGACGGAAACCGACAAGCGGATCGAGGAGCTTGCGGCCAGCATCACGGGCGCCAAGTCGCTCGACCGGATGCACGGGCTGTTCAACGCCGTGGCGGATGCGGTGGCCTACAAGCCGGGCGCGACGTCGTCATCGACCACGGCGGCGCAGGCGCTGAAGGCCGGGCAGGGCGTGTGCCAGGACCATGCCCATGTGTTCATCGCGGCGGCCCGCGCTCTGAAGTTTCCGGCGCGCTATGTGGTGGGCTACCTGCTCGCGTCCGACACGAAACTCACCGAGACGCACGCCTGGGCCGAGGCGTGGGCGCCCGAGATCGGCTGGGTGGGATTCGATCCCTCGAACCGGTTGTGCCCCACGGACCGCTATGTGCGGCTCGGGTGTGGCCTTGATGCCGCAGATGCAGCCCCGATTCGGGGCAATGTGTCCGGCGGACCTAAGGAGCGGCTTAGCGCCTCGGTCGACATTGCCCAGTCGCCGGGCCAGTCTCAGGACCAGAATCAGGGCGGGCAGACCCAGCAATAGCGGGACTGCCCGATCCGCGGGTAACCGGGCGGGGATCGGGAGGCACATGACTTATTGCGTTGGCCTCAAGCTTCAGGCTGGCCTCGTCCTGCTGTCGGACACGCGCACCAATGCGGGCGTCGACAACATTGCGCGGTTCCGCAAGATGTTCGTGTTCGAAGAGCCCGGCGAGCGCGTCGTGACGCTGCTGTGCGCGGGCAATCTCGGCATCACGCAGGGCGTGGTGACGCACGTCGGCGCGGCCGTGAAGCACGCGAAGATCGATCCGGAAATCGAAAGCATCATGACCTGCGATACCCTGTATCGCGGCGCGCAGCTGGTGGGCGAGGCGATTCGCGAGATCCAGAAGCGCGACCGCGCCGAGATCGAGGCGCAGGGCGCAGCCGCCAACGCGACGATCATCATGGCGGGCCAGCGCAGGGGCGGCGAGCTGCGGCTGTTCCTGATCTACACAGCGGGGAATTTCATCGAGGCGGGCGAGGACACGCCCTACCTGCAGATCGGCGAGCACAAGTATGGCAAGCCGATCCTGGACCGCGTGATCCGGCCGGACACCTCGATCGATGATGCGGTGAAGGCCGTGCTGGTCTCGATGGATTCGACCCTGCGTTCCAACCTGTCGGTGGGCATGCCGCTGGACCTCTGCGTCATTCCGGTGAACGAAATGCGGGCGCAGACCCAGCGGATCGAAAGCGACCACAAGGAGTTCCGCCAGATCAGCGACTCGTGGGCGGCCTCGCTGAAGACGGCGTTCATGAACCTGCCGAGCGTGAAGCTGTAACTCCACACAACCGCCGGATTTCACGGGCACCAGCAAGCAATGGGATTCATCCGCGCCGGGCTGGTTGTTCTGTTCATCGCATTGCTGTCCGCATCGCCCGACGTTGCAGCGCAGGCGAGGGACGAGCCGTGCGTGTCGCTGACCTTCGAGGGCGATGACTTTACCGTTTGCACGGCCAGGGCCGGCGAGGACGGGATTTCCCTGTCGCTGCGTGGCGCCGATGGCAAGCCGCACCGGCGATTGTCCCGGCTGAAGAGCGATCTGGGCGAGGCGGCGGGCAAGGTGCGCTTTGCGATGAATGCGGGGATGTTCGATGTGCGCGGCGCGCCGATCGGGCTTTACATCGAGAACCGACGGCAGATGAAGGCCGTGAACACGCGCGACGGTTTCGGCAATTTCCACCTGAAGCCGAACGGCGTGTTCTGGATCGGCGGCGACGGCAAGGCGCATGTAAGCGCGACGGATGCGTATGTCGCGCAGAAGCCGAAGCCTGTGTGGGCGACGCAATCGGGGCCGATGCTGGTGATCGACGGCAAGCTGCATCCGAAGTTCGACGATGACGGGGATTCGCGGCACATCCGCAACGGCGTCGGCGTGACGGAGGCTGGCGATACGCTGTTCGTGATCAGCGATGCGCCCGTGTCGTTCGGCAAGCTGGCCCGGTTGTATCGCGACCAGCTGAAATGCGACGACGCGCTCTATTTCGACGGCGCTGTGTCGAGCCTGTGGGCGCCTTCGCTGGGCCGGCTGGACGCCAGACGCAATCTCGGCCCGATGGTCGTCGTCACGTCCCCTTGATGACGCCGGCCTGCAGCTGTGCGCGCCAGTGAGCGGCGTGTTCGGGCAGCAGGCGTTCCAGCACGTACTTGTCGGTTTCGGTCAGCTGTTCGAGAATTTCGTAGCTGAAGGCGGCCTCGCCGTGTCTGGCCCATGACGCCTGCACGTCCTTGTTGACGCACATGCCGCCGCGAAGGCGCGCCCACAGGCCGTTCTGCTGCTTGTCGACATTCCTGCTGTGGCCGACCCAGACCTCGCCGCTCGCAGCGTTGCGGACTGCGAACACGCCGTTGGGCGGCGGGCGGTCCGCGTACTGCTGCAGCAGTTCTGCGCGGCGGGATCTGTCGACCATAACGTCTTCCTCCTGGCTGGCGATCATTCCCGCGGGCCCGTCCAGGCCTCGCGTGCGCCGCCGGTCAGCGACGTACCCTTGCCCTTGCCGAGCCTGGTCGGCAACGAGGCAGGTTCGAAGCCATCGAGACAATGCAGGTTGACGCCGTCTCCGGTCAGTTCCGAGCGTTTGCGGTGGAACGGGTAGATCCCGCAGTGCTTGCAGAAATCGTCCTTCGCGACGCGCGTATTCCACTGATAGAGCGACAGGCTATCCGCCCCAGACGTGGGGCTGAGGCGGTCCTCCGGGACTTTAGCCATCAGCGCATTCTTCTTTTTGCACAGCGAGCAGTCGCACGCGCAGCTGCAGGTGATCCCCCCCTCGATCCGGAAGGTGACGGCGCCGCAATGACAAGAGCCCCGGCAAGTCGTCATGGGACGGGTTTCCTTCCTGTGCCGGCTTCGACTAGTGTTTGTGGACAAGTCTGGCCGCCGCAAGCCTTCGCGGGGTCGAATGGGAGGACCTGATGGGCGGCATTGATTTCGATCTTGCGACGGTGGCGGGCATGGCTGGCCTCGGGGGCAGCACGGTTGCCGCGCTGAGCACTGCGTTTTTCTTCCGCGGGCTGATCACGCGCGTGATCGCTCAGGTGATCGCGACGACAGTCTTGTCGTTCGTCGGCTTCATCGCGCTGTTCCACGGGCTCGGCTTCGAGATCGTGCCGCCGAAGGAGATCGCAGGGTTCAGCATTCCCGGCGCCGACAATTTCTCGGTGCAGACAGCCCCCGCGACGCCGGTGGATGAAGATGCGTACTCGGTGAAATCGCCCTGGCGGTAAAGGCCTGAAAGGGGATTGCTGACCGGCAGCCTTCAGCCTGTGCGGAGGAAGGTGTGTCACAGCAATCCGCCGAGGCCCGCAAGGGTTAGCAGCTGCAAGAAGACCAGGGAGCCAAACGCGCCACGCATGCTGCGCAACATGCGCTGGACTTCATGAGTGGGCTTTTCCTGCAGCGGGCTTTTCAGCTTCTTGCATTGGTCGCCTCATCCCCCCGCAACGGCTGATGTGCTTGCGCACGCGGGGACCCCAGTCACCCTTGCAATGCCGCCTGCCAGTCATGTCACGCGCCAGTCACTCCGCTGCCTTCAGTTCGAGCGGCGCTGCCAGGCGCGCGACCGACTCTTTCGGCACGACGTGGACGAAGTTGCGCAGTTCCAGTTGCCAGTTGTCGAGGATCGTCTTGCCCTGGAGGGAGCCGGTGCGCCTCACGTGCTCTTCAATGAGGTCGCGCAGGACCTTGATCCAGTGATCGGTGACGACGGGGCGCCAGAGGATGGTCTCCGGATTCGCCATCAGTGCGAACCGCTGGTGCGGATCGTAGAGGAAGGCCATGCCGCCCGTCATGCCGGCGCCGAAATTCTGGCCGACCGCACCGAGGATGACGGCGGCGCCGCCGGTCATGTATTCGCAGCCATTGGAGCCGCAGCCTTCGACAACGACAGTCGCGCCCGAGTTGCGCACGGCGAAGCGTTCGCCGGCCTGGCCGGCGGCAAAGACCTTGCCGGAGGTTGCGCCGTAGAGAACCGTGTTGCCTATGATGGTGTTGTCCTTCGCCGTGAATGTCGACGTGGACGGCGGCTTGATGATGATCGTCGCGCCTGACAGCCCCTTGCCGACATAGTCGTTGGCGTCGCCCACGACTTCGAGCGTCAGGCCCTTGACGCCGAAGGCGCCGAGCGACTGGCCGCACGAGCCCTCAAGCGTCACCCAGAGGCGATCCTCGGGCAAGCCGTCCATGCCGTACTTGCGCACGATGTGAGACGAGGCGCGCGTGCCGATGGCGCGCTGCGTGTTGCGCACATGATAGTCGAGCTGCATCTTCTCGCCGCGCTCGAAGAAGGGCGCGCCGTCGCGAAGGATCTGCTCGTCCAGCGCGTCGGGCACTTCGTTGCGAAGCGTCGGCTTGTAGGTAACTTTCGCTGTCGGGTCGGCGCGCACAAGAAGCGGCGACAGGTCGAGGTCGTCGAGCATGGCCGAGCCGCGCGAGACCTGATGGAGCAGGTCGGTGCGGCCGATCACCTCGTCAAGGCGGGTAAAGCCAAGCTCGGCGAGGACTTCGCGCACTTCCTCGGCGATGAAGGTCATCAGGTTGACCACCTTGTCCGCAGTGCCGGTAAACTTGGCGCGCAGCCGTTCGTCCTGCGTGCAGACGCCGACGGGGCAGGTGTTGGAGTGGCACTGGCGCACCATGATGCAGCCCATCGCCAGCAGGCTCGCCGTGCCGATGCCATACTCTTCCGCGCCAAGCATCGCCGCCATCACGATGTCGCGTCCGGTGCGAAGGCCGCCATCGGTGCGCAGCGTGACCTGGTCGCGCAGGTTGTTTAGCGTCAGCACGTGGTGGGCTTCGGCAAGGCCGATCTCCCACGGCAGTCCCGCGAACTTGATCGAGGATTGCGGCGAGGCGCCGGTTCCGCCGACATGGCCGGAGATCAGGATGACGTCGGCCTTCGCCTTTGCAACGCCAGCCGCGATGGTGCCGACGCCCGAGCGTGAGACGAGCTTCACGCAAACGCGGCAGTCCGGGTTGATCTGCTTCAGGTCGTAGATGAGCTGTGCAAGGTCCTCGATCGAATAGATGTCGTGGTGCGGCGGCGGCGAGATCAGCATCACGCCGGGCGTTGCATAGCGGTTGCGCGCGATGAACTCCGTGACCTTGAAGCCGGGCAGCTGGCCGCCTTCGCCGGGCTTGGCGCCCTGCGCGACCTTGATCTCGAGCTCCTTGCAGTTGTTGAGATATTCCGCCGTGACGCCGAACCGGCCCGAGGCGACCTGCTTGATCATCGAGTTGGCGTTGTCGCCATTGGGCATCGGCTTGTAGCGCTCGCGCACCTCGCCGCCTTCGCCCGAGACGGATTTTGCACCGATGCGGTTCATGGCGATGTTGAGCGTACCGTGCGCTTCAGGTCCCAGCGCGCCAAGCGACATGCCAGGCGTGACGAAGCGCTTGCGGATCTCGTTGACCGACTGGACGTCGTGCAACGAGGCAGGTTTCGGCTGCGGCTTGAAGTCGAGTAGGTCGCGCAGCTGCACCATCTTCTTCTTCGCGTTCGCAAGCTTCGAGTACTTGCGGAAGGCGGCATAGGAGTTGGTGTCGCAGGCGTGCTGCAGCGCGTGGATAAGCTCGCCGGACAGCGCATGCGTGTCGCCGCTCGCGCGGACGCGGTAGAAGCCGCCGATTGGCAGCACGGCGACGGACGCATTCCATGCCTTGGCGTGAAGGTCGATCGCCTTGCGTTGAAGCCCGGCGAGGCCGATGCCGGAGATGCGGCTGGTCATGCCAGGGAAGTAGTCGGCGACGAGCGCGCGCGAGAGGCCGAGCGCTTCGAAATTGTAGCCGCCGCGATAGGAGGAGATGACCGAGATTCCCATCTTGGAGAGAATCTTCAGCAGGCCCGCCTCGATTGACTTCTTGTAGTTCAGCACGACCTGGCCGAGCGTCTTGTCGCCGAACAGGCCCTTGGCGTGACGGTCTGCCAGCGTCTCCTGCGCCATGTAGGCGTTGACGCAGGTTGCCCCGACGCCCACGAGCACGGCAAAGTAGTGCGTGTCCATGCATTCGGCCGAACGGACGGTGATCGAGCAGAATGTGCGCAGGCCGTGGCTGACCAGCCATGAGTGAACGGCGCCGGCGGCGAGGATCATCGGGATGCCGGCGCGGTCTGCGCTCTGGCCTTCGTCGGTGAGGATGATGTGGCCGCGGCCGGAGGAGACGGCGACGCGCGCTTCCTCGCGGATACGGGCGACCGCATCGCGCAGGGCGATGCCCGGCGAGCCCACTGAATCCGCCGGGAAGGTGCAGTCGATGACGGCGACCTGTTCGCCAATTGTCTCCAGCATGCGCGTATACATGCCGTTGGTGAGGACGGGGCTCTCGAGGACAAAGACGTTTGTCTGCGTGGCATCCTGCGCCAGGATGTTGCCGAGGTTCTTGAAGCGCGTCCGCAGGCTCATCACCCGCTCCTCGCGCAGCGGATCGATCGGCGGGTTGGTGACCTGCGCGAAGTTCTGCCGGAAGAAGTGCGACAGCGGACGGTGCACGTCGGACAGGACGGCGAGGGGGCTGTCATCGCCCATCGAGCCGATGGCTTCCTTGCCGTCCTCGGCCATGGGCGAGAGGATCAGTTCGACGTCTTCCATCGTGAAGCCGGCCGCGTATTGACGGCGCAGGAATTCCGAACGCTCGCTGTAGAGGCGCAGCTCCGGACCGGGGCCGATAACGGGCTCCAGTTCAACGACGTTTGACAACCACTGCTCGTACGGGTGGCTGCTCGCGAGGCGGTCGATCAGGGCTGTATGCTCGTAGAACTTACCGTCACGCACATCGACGGCGATCATGCCGCCGGGAGGAACGCGGCCCTTGCGCGTGATGATTTCCTCGTTGATCGAACACATGCCGGCTTCGGAGCCGACCGCGAGCACGCCGTCTTCCGTGAGCGCGTAGCGCATGGGGCGCAGGCCGTTGCGATCCATGCCGGCAATGGCCCAGCGGCCGTCGAACATGGCGAGCGCAGCCGGGCCGTCCCATGGCTCCATCACGGAGTTGGCGTAGGCATAGAGCGCCTGGTGGGCGCGCGGCATGATGCGTTCGTCGCGAGAAAGCGGCTCGGGCGCGAGCAGTGTTTTGGCCATCGGGCCGGGGCGGCCGGCGCGCACCAGCAATTCGAATGCGTTGTCGAGCGCGGCGCTATCCGATCCGCCGGGCTGGATCACGGGCTTCACATCATCGCCATGCTCGCCGAACACGTCCGAGACCATCTTGATCTCGTGGCTCTTCATCCAGTTGATATTGCCCGAGATGGTGTTGATCTCGCCATTGTGCGCGAGCATGCGGAAGGGTTGCGCCAGCCGCCATTGCGGGAAGGTGTTGGTCGAGTAGCGCTGGTGATAGATCGCGACCGCCGAGACGAAGCGCGGGTCCTTCAGGTCGAGATAGAAGGCGTCGATGTCCTGGGCGAGGAACATGCCCTTGTAGATCAGCGCGCGCGAGGAGAACGAGCAGAGATAAAGGTCGAGGTTCGAGGCGCGCGCGCGGTTCTCGATGCGGCGGCGGCAGATGTAGAGCGCACGCTCAAGCTCGGCCGGTTCGCGCTTCAGCTGGTCGGAAAACAGGATCTGCTCGATCTCGGGCCGCGTGGCGTTCGCCTTCATGCCGATGACGGAGGTGTCGATCGGTGGCTGGCGCCAGCCATAGATGTAGAATCCGAAGCGCACGACTTCGGTCTCGATGATTGAGCGCGCCTTCTCCTGGGCCGCAAGATCGGTGCGCGGCAGGAAGATCTGGCCGACGCAGACCTGCCGGTCGTCACTGATCGTGTGGCCCATGCCGCGCACGGCGTCGCGGAAAAAGTCCTGCGGAACATCAACGCGGATGCCTGCGCCATCTCCGGTCTTGCCGTCGGCATCGACGGCGCCGCGGTGGTAGACCGCCTTCAGTGCGCGGATCGCCATCTCGACGATTTCGCGGCGCGGCGTGCCGTCGATCTGTGCGACAAGGCCGACGCCGCACGAGTCCTTCTCGTCGGCGGGGTTGTAGGCGTTGGCGGCGACCAGCGCGTTGCGCTGTTCGGTGTAGCGGTCGAGCCATTCCTGGCCGGCTTTTTCGTGTGTCATGATGGCTCGCCCGGTGGCTGGAAGCGCGCAACGACTTCGGCGCCGGTCACGCGCGGCGCGTTCCCGGCAAAGTCGTAGTGCGCCGGCTTCTCATCGATGAAGACGTGCTCGTCGATCTGCTGGATGGCGCCCTGGTCGTCGAGGCTTCCGGCTGACACGTTGAGGTAGTCGCCATCGACCAGACGGTAGAAAAGGGTCGTCCCGCATGTTGTGCACGAGCCGCGCTCGGCCCAGTCTGATGAGCGATGCCAGCGAATGTTTGCAGGCGTCTCTATGTCTATGCCATCCTCGAAGGTCAGCGTCATGGCGGGGCTACCAGTCCAGCGACGACAGCTGGCGCAGTGGCAGACCTGCGTGATGAACTCGCCCCGGCCGGTGTAAGTAATGGCCCCGCAGAGGCAGCGCCCCGAATGCGTCGACATCAGAACTTCTCCTCGCCTTGCTTGCGGTGCGGGTCGGGAAAATCGCGGTAGAGGGCGGCCTGGAAGTTGTGGACCAGCGCGCTGACGCCGTGATGCGCGCCTTCGATAGGCTCGTCGCGCGTCGAGGCCGAGGTGAAGGCCGCGTCGAGCTGGGTGAGGTCACGCGTCTCGATCAGGATCTGGAATTCGCCAAGGCCTGGCATGCCGAGGCCGAGCTTGCGCCGGAGCAGGCGCCAGCCTTCGATCCTGCCATCGGCTTTCAGCGCGCCAAGATATGCGTCGAGGGCGGCGAGAAAGCGCGTGTCCCGTACGCCGGGCTTCAGGTCGACGGAGATCTGGTAGATGTCCATCGCGCTACTCCGCAGCAACACGCGCTGAGGCGGCGCGCGCTTTCAGATAGGCGTCGATGGAGGCGGCTGCGTCGCGGCCTTCCTTGATCGCCCAGACGACGAGGGACGCACCCCGCACGATGTCGCCGGCGGCGAAGACGCCGTCCATTGATGTCATCATGGTGCGGTAGTCGACTTTGACCGCGCCCCAGCGATTCACGGTAAGCGCGCGCTCGTTGAACTGTGAGGGCAGGTCCTCTGGATCGAAGCCCAGCGCCTTGATTACCATGTCGGCTTTCGCCTCATAGTCCGAACCGGGGATTTCCTCGGGCGCCTGCCGGCCAGATGCGTCCGGCGGGCCGAGCCGCATGCGGACAGCGCGCACGCTTTTCGCCCCGCCGCCCTTCTTCTCGATGACAGCGTTTGGTGCTGCGAGCCACTCGAATATCACGCCTTCTTCCTCGGCATTGGCGACTTCGCGCTGCGAGCCGGGCATGTTGGCGCGGTCGCGGCGATAGAGGCAGGTGACTGATTTCGCGCCCTGCCGGATGGCGGTGCGAACGCAGTCCATCGCCGTGTCGCCGCCGCCGATCACGACGACATTCTTTTTCGCGGCGTCGAGCTTGCCGCTGTCGAAGTCAGGCACTGTCTCGCCAAGGCCGACCTTGTTGGCGGCGATGAGAAAGTCGAGCGCCTTGTGGACGCCCCTCGCGTTGTTTCCGGGGGTCTGCATTTCCCGGGCGGCGTAGACGCCGGTAGCGACGAGGATGGCGTCGTGCTTTGCGCGCAGCTCTGCGAAGCTGATGTCCTTGCCGATCTCGGTGTTGAGCACGAAGGTCACCCCGCCATCGGCGAGGCGCTTCACGCGACGCTCGACGATTTCCTTTTCGAGCTTGAAGTTCGGGATGCCGTAGATCAGCAGGCCGCCTGCGCGGTCGTGCCTGTCATAGACCGTTACCCGGTAGCCGGCGGCGCGTAGTTCATCCGCCGCCGAGAGACCGGCGGGGCCGGCTCCGATGATGCCGATGCTTTGGGTGCGTTCACGTGAGGGTGCGATCGGCTGCACCCAGCCGCGCTCCCAGGCGGTGTCGGTAATGTAGCGTTCGACGGCGCCGATCGTCACTGCGCCATGGCCCGACTGTTCGATGACGCACGCGCCTTCGCACAGCCTGTCCTGAGGGCATATCCGGCCGCAGATTTCCGGCATGTTCGATGTGGCGGACGAGACCTCGTAGGCTTCCTGCAGCCTGCCGGTGGCAGTGAGCATCAGCCAGTCGGGGATGTTGTTCTGCAGGGGGCAGTGCGTCTGGCAGAACGGCACGCCGCATTGCGAGCAGCGGGACGACTGTTCGTTGGCCTTCGCCGTGATGAAGTCGGCGTAGATTTCACGGAAATCGGCGCGGCGTTCGTCCGGCTCACGCTTTTCGGGCGTCTGCTGTTCGACGGACACGAATGTGAGCATGCGCTGCTGCGCCATGGGTGCACCCGATGTTGGACGACGTCGTGTCCATGACGTCGAAACCTGGCGCGCGCAACCAAAATCCGCATTATAGGAACTATATGGGACAGAGAGTCTGCGTCGCGTGTACAAAGAAGGCGGTCGGCCCAAGCATCTGTCGCATAAAAGAACCAAAAGGGACCTATACGCAGGTAACCCAACTTCCACCATAAACGGGCGACACCAGCGTCACCTCTCCAGCGACCGGGCGATTTCCATGGATGCGACGACAATCCTGCAGGCGATCCTGCTCGGCCTGGTGGAGGGGCTCACCGAGTTCATCCCGGTGTCCTCGACCGGGCACCTCCTGCTGGCGCAGACGGCGCTGGGGCTGACCTCGCCGTTCTGGACAACGTTCACCGTGATGATCCAGCTGGGCGCAATCCTTGCGGTCGTTGTGCTTTACTTTGGGCGCCTCTGGAACGTGCTGGTCACCTTGCCCACGGAGCCCGCCTCGCGCCGGTTTGCGCTGTCGGTGATCATCGCGTGCGTGCCGGCCTTCCTCGCCGGCTTCCTGCTGCACGACTTCATCAAGTCATACCTGTTCACCGGGTTGGAGTTGATCTGCTGGTCGCTGATTGTCGGCGGCGTCGTGCTGCTGGTGATCGACCGCATCGCGCCTGCGCCTGCAGACCACAGTGCGATGACCCTGCCGCTCTACAAGGCGGCGATCATCGGGCTGTTCCAGATCCTGTCGATCATTCCCGGCGTGTCGCGCTCTGGCTCGACCATCGTCGGATCGATGCTGCTGAAGATCGACAAGCGCGCGGCGGCTGAGTTCTCCTTCTTCCTCGCCATCCCGATCATGGTCGGCGCTTTCGTGCTCGACATCTGGGAGAGCCGCGATTTTCTCAACGGCGACAATCTCGGCATCATCGCCGTGGGGTTCGTGGCGAGCTTCGTGTTCGGCCTGATCGTGGTGCGGCTGATGCTCGACTTCGTACAGAAGCGCGGCTTTGCGCCCTTCGGATGGTGGCGCATACTTGTCGGCGCTGCCGGCCTGGCGGCGATCTACACCGGCGTCTGGAGCAGTGCTGTCCCGGTAGCGATGTAGGGCAGGCCTGCATCCCAGTACGGTGACCGGCCGCGGCGCGCCGCGCGGCACAAGCGCCACGAAGCTGGCGACGACGACGGTCTCGGCCAGGGCGCGTCATGTCGTCGAGCGCGCCACTTCTCGCGTCTGCGAGACTCTACCGAGCCCAAGATGGGTGTCGTGCCTTAGAGCCCTAACCACAGACGGGAATTTCTTAACCGGTCCCGACGACACTGTGCTGGTAACATACAGCTCCGGGTTGGGTCCGTCATGTTGAACCTACGTATTCGCTCAATGCTGATCGCGCTGGGTGGCTTTGTCTGCCTTGCCTTTGTGGGCGCAGTCGCGGTGCAGCAGTACGCAGCCTCGAAGACGGCGATCAACAGTCCCCACTATCTTCAGATCATCAGAGCCAAGGACCTGGTTGCCGATGTCCTGCCGCCACCGGCCTACCTGCTCGAATCCTACCTCGAGGCCAATCTCGCCGTCCGTGAGCCCACAAAACTCAAGCAGCATCTCGATGCGCTTGCGAGACTGAAGAAGGAGTACATGGCCCGTCACGCCTTCTGGAGTGATCGCGCCAACTGGGAAAGCGACGACGGCGTCAACGAAAAAGCCTACACCCTGGTTGCCAGGGACTCAGACGTTGAAGCGCAGAAATTCTGGAGCGCTGTCGATGATCGCCTGATCCCGGCCCTTCGCAGCGGTGATGCCGTGGGGGTCGAGGCGGCGATGTCCCAGATCGCGGTCGCCTATGCGAAACATCGCGCCATCGTTGATGAACTTGTGAAGGCTGCAGTGGCCGATCAGGCCATGCTCGAGACGATCGCCAGCGAGGAAGTCGGCTTCTACTCGCTTGTCATTTACGCCGTGATCGCCGCCGTCCTGCTGCTGACGGTGCTGGGATTCCTGTTCCTGTTCCTGTTCAGAAGGGTCATCCGCCCGGTCGCCGGTGTGACTGGCGTCATGACCAGGCTTGCCTCGGGCGACCTTCACGCAAAGGCTGAGGGCGCTGAGCGTCGGGACGAGATCGGCGACATGGTTCGCGCGCTCGAAGTGTTCCGCGGCAACCTTGTCGAAACGGAGCGGATGCGGGTCCAGCAGTCGGAAGACGCCGCCAAGGCCGAAGAGCATCGCCGCGCGTCCCTGCGCGAGATGGCCCAGGGCGTCGAAGCGGAGGCAGGCTCGGCGGTGATGCGCGTCAGCAGCGAGGCCGCAGAGATGTCGCGGCTCGCCACTGCGATGAGCGGGTCCGTGTCCAACGTAACGGAACAGTGCCAGGGCGTCGCTGCTGCTGCGCAACAGGCCATGATAAGCGCCACCAGCGTGACGGCCGCCACGCAACAGTTCTCGGCGTCGATCCAGGAAGTCTCGCAGCAATTGTCAAATGCGCGCAAGATCACTGCGGCCACGGTTGAAACCAGCGAGCGGACGCGATCGGCGGTCACCAATCTGGCGGAGGCTATCGAGAAGATCACCACGGTCGCCAACATCATTTCCGAGATTGCGGATCAGACCAACCTGCTTGCGCTCAATGCAACGATCGAAGCGGCGCGCGCGGGCGAGGCCGGTCGCGGGTTCGCGGTCGTCGCGAGCGAGGTGAAATCGCTCTCGAGCCAGACTGCAAAATCCACCGAAGAAATCCGGCGCCACGTCGCGGAGATCCAGGTCGTGATGCGCGAGACAACGACTGTTGTCTCTGAAATCGCGCGCCAGATCTCCAGCGTTGACGAAGGGTCGACGGTTATCGCGGCCGCCATGGAAGAACAGACCGCGACGATCGGCGAAATCGCGCGGCACGTTGAAGAGACTGCGCGTGCAGCATCGTTTGTTTCGGATTCGGTCGCCATCGTGCTGGAAGAGGCGGCCAAGACCGGAGATGGCGCTCGCTCGCTCAGCGGCTCGGTCAGCAATGTCGATGAGTCGATTACGCGCCTCCGCGAAAGCATCGTGCGGGTCATTCGCACATCCTCTCCGGATGTCGAACGACGGACTGACCCGCGCTATGAGCTTCATACGGAAGGCGCACTCCTGGATAGCCGACAGAAAGTGATGGTGGAAAATCTGTCGAGCGGTGGTGCGTTGCTGGCAGCTGACGCGAACATGCACGGCGGACAGACTGGCCGCCTGGGAGTTGCAGGCGCACAAGTCTCCTACAAGGTGCTCGGCACTGACAAGACCGGCACGCACCTTCAGTTTGCTGATCCAAAACCGGCAGGATTCGAGCAGACCCTGGCGCGGCTCAGCACGGGTGCTTCCGTGCGCAAGGCAGGCTGAGGGCGGTTCGCTTCCGCCCACCGCCCGCAGATGCGGGCGCCTGGCCTGCGATCAGCCCCTGCCGGTTATCGGGCGCAGCACGCCGCGCAGCACCAGTGCGCCGAGGAAAGCCACGACGAAGATATCGACCCAGCGCGTGACGTCATTGAGGGGGCCGAGGTCGAGGCTGGCGATCCAGTCAGTCAGCGAGACATCAAACGCCTTCATCACCGTGCCGACCAGGAAGACGCCGAGCAGGGCAAAGCCGATATCGCCCCACAGCCCCAGCACCGGCCTGCCGCGCACGATCTTGCGCGCGATGAATCCCGCGAGTGTTGCGATCAACAGCCAGAGGGCGAGCACGCCCAGATTCATGCCGGAATAAA